>CDZN01000004.1_pt1 | contig 252639 bp, 204 predicted proteins | sample 557701 | NCBI WGS metagenome assembly CDZN01 (sample SAMEA3182089, study PRJEB8094) | gut metagenome | biome: human; feature: gut; material: Stool; isolation source: human stools | place: Canada | collected 2013-02-04 | reverse complement strand
GGTATAAGATCTCCCATGAGACCCTCTATAGACGTATACGTGCGGACTTTAGTGGTGAACTTGCTTCCCATTGTCGTCACAAGATGAAGTATCGTCGGCATATATCCCGTCTTTGTCCTACAAAAGTCACGAACATCCCCAACCGCACGAGTATCCGCGAACGCCCTTTGGAAGCGGATGGCACCCGCTTCGGCGACTGGGAGATGGATCTTATCGTTGGCAAGGGGGGCAAAGGGGCGATCCTTACCTTAACCGAGAGGTCAAGCAACTTATTGCTAATGGAAAAGCTCCCCGATGGCAAGAAGGCAGCTTCCCTGCCGAGAGTGGTGAACCGCCTTCTGTTCCCTTATAGGGGCAAAGGCGTTAGGACCATAACGACGGATAATGGCGGCGAGTTTGCCTGCCATGAACTCATAGAGAAAAAATTAAGAGCTACCGTCTATTTTACGGACAGTTATTGCTCTTGGCAAAAAGGGGCTATAGAGAATGCCAATAAGCTGGTTAGGCAGTACATCCCAAAAGGCACTGATTTTAATACGGTGAGCGACCGTTTCGTCATGAAGATACAGAAGAAGATCAACCGTAGGCCTCGGGAAAAGCTGGGCTTCAGAAGCCCCAAAGAGTATTTTTTCGAGAAATGGGAGCAACAAAAACGGGTGGTATAAATACCACCCGTACAAAAAGCCTTACTAATCATAGCCTGGCTTTGGTCAATAATTCTTTTTGTTTTTGCTGTCAAGGTTTCGGTTTCTTTTCATAGTTAGAGTTTTGATATGCACAAATGTAAACGATTATTTTAAAGTTTGCAAATCTTTATTGATTTTTCTTTTAATAATGACGATTTTTGGATGAATTTCATTTTTATGACTATAATTGCACTTGCTTGTTGACTCTACCAAATTTACGTCCGCAAGATTTCCGGGCAAATAGATTCAAACAGAAAAATCCCTGCGATAATCGTGAAATTATTGCAGGGATTTGATTCATTTCGCACCCCTTTTGTTCAGCACGTCCTTTATCATCTCTTTCACATCTTGTCCCACCTGCACGAAGTTCTTGTACAGAATGCGTTCCCGCTCGTCCCGCGATTTGAACGTGTAGAACTTCGGCAGCGGCACATACGCGGCTTCCTCTTTCTTTATCTCTCTCATGTCGAAATCTGTTTTACAGAAGAACTTCGAGGTTTTGAACTCGTCCGCTTCCTGAACGTTCATCGAGCCGCCTATGCCGGTCTTGGTCTTGATGAAATCCCTCGCCGTCTGCCCGCAGATCCAGCCGGTCGGCATGTCCGAAATCTTCGAGGCGGGCACGAGGCTGTCCATATTTTCGTTCAAGTTGATACTCGTCTTGTCCCGGTCTATCGTGACCCCTTTCTTGATCTGTACCACCTTGCCGAAGATGTCGCCTGACAACCACTCCAAAGTCTCTTTGGCACGTGCCGAGCCGCTCACCACATTACCTACTGTCGTAATGATTTTCTGCATACCCACCTTTCCGTAATCGGCCTCCAACTGCGGCAACTCCTGAAAGCCGAGCGTTACGCTCACCTTGTTGCTGCGTGCCGTACCGATCAGACGGTCGATTTTATGGAAATAGAGCGTCGGCAGTTCATCGACGATGATACTCACGGGGACATTCTTGCCCTGCCCCGTATTCACACGGGTCACGAGGCGGTTCAGGATAAGGGCGTTCAGTGCCCCGATGATACTCTCCATCTCCGGGTCGTTCGCTATCAGCAGATAGCTCGGATTCTTCGGGTCGCTCACCTTCAGGTCGAAGTCGTCGCCGTCCCGGTGGAATATCCAATAGCTCTCTTTGGTCGCCAGACGCGAAGTATAGACACGCAGCGTACCGATCATACCCTCAAGTTGTTCCATCGCCTTGTTCTTGAATGCTGTTTGGAACGGGCCGAGCAGCGGGGCCACCTCGTTGTCCGTTTCCAGCACCTCGAAGATGGTTTGGTAGCTCTCGTTCAAGAACGACAGGATATGCGGCATATCCGAGTATTTGCCTAACCAGTAGGCCGGTTCCATGATCTCGCCGCCCTCGCGGTCGCGCACCACGCCCGTCGGCTTCCAGAACTTCGTTTCGGGGTCTTGCCGTTTCTCCGCATACAGCATCTTGCCGTTGGCATCGTAAGGTTCCCGCTCGTAGTTCACGAAGAAATAGATGCAGGCGGCCAGAAAGTTCACCGCCGAGGTCTGGAAGAACTGGTCGCTGCCGCCGCCGCCCTCTTTCTTGCCTTTCTGCAAGGATTCCAGCAATGTTTCCGCCGTCTCGCTCGCCGCTGCAAGGTTGTTGATGTACTTCGCCTGAATGGGGTTCACCCGGCGGCTGTACTCCACGTCCACGAAGTTTATCATGTTGAATTTGCACCCTTTGGGCACTTTGCCGAGCTTCTGATTCTTCTTGAAATGGTAGTACAGTTTCGTGGCCAGTGTCGGAAACTTGTAATCATATACCACCATCGCGAAACCTTTGGCCGAATGTTGCCTGATAAACGGTTCAATTAGCGAAAATGTCTTACCGCTGCCCGGAGTTCCGACCACCCAAGTTCCTCTAAAACAGTTAGTTATGTTTACAAAACCTTTTCTGAATTTTTGCTTGTAGTAGTATCGCATCGGGATATTTACGCTATATTCGTTCTCGATCAATTCCTCGCATTGTTCGAAACTTTCGTTTTCAAAATTGAAGCGGTCTTTCATCAACCCTTCTTTCAGGGATTTAGAGATATTGTCGAGGGCGATATGCATGAGAACCACGCCCACGACGGACGTGGCCATATAGAAGATGATATTCAGCCTCAATGTGTAGAAGCGTATATCCATCGGATGATTGAACAGCCATACGGAGAGGACAAGCAGGAATATGCCGCTGACCAGCGGGTACAACACCTGCCTGCGGGCGTCGAACTCCAGATGTTTTTTACTCCGTGTCCCGATACAGGTAATGCAGATCAGCAGCACCGTGGCGACCTTGCTGTACACGAGGTTGCCGTCGTTGTATATCATCCATCGTTTGATACGCCCGTGGATGTCGCAAAGTATGCCGCCCCAGTGGTCGAGCGTGGCAGGGTCTATGGCATATTCGAAAAATTCCATCAGCACGGATACATAGATGACCGTGCGGAATATCTTGTAAAATCCTTGTAATTCTTTGCTCTCTTCCATCTATAATTGCTGTATATATTTGACTTATAGGAAGTAACTTTCATACTTTATCTCTGGTTTATACATACGGAGGACATGGCGGGGCAGCGTTGCGCCTCGTTATGCGAAGCCATGCGGAACATGGCTGCCGTTATCGGCTTATCGGTTTAATGTGATGATGGGTCTCACCTTGTGAACCTTTGTCTTCGGGGTCTCCTGCATGGCGCCGCTGCCCATTGAGTAAAGCCATGCCTTTTCCGCCTGCTGGCCTTCTACCTCTGTGGATGTCCAGTACCAACAGTTTTCATCGTTCTGTGGTAGCGGAGTGCCGCCGCATTTCTCTATCATCGGATTGATAATGTCTTGGGCTGCGTACAGCAGACGCATTTGTGCTACGGAAGGGACGTATGCGCTTTGCCCGTACCACCACATGCCGAAGACCGCTTCCGCTATGGGCGAGGCGACATCTTCCGTACTATGCAAGGCATAAGTGTTCGTGTTCCCGTCATGGGCCTCGATGTCGGCCGATGTGCCTTGTTCCACGCCGAGACTGTCGGCAAAGGCCGCCGGTTCGATGTCCCACAGATAGACGGCATACCCGTAACCCTCGTTCTTGCCTTCCTGATGGGTGTCGAAAACAATCCCGATGGCCTGTTTTCCCGATTGCTCGTACTCGCTGTACGGCATGGTTTTACCGTCCACACAGAGGACATGGCCGGGACGTACCGCCGTGTCGGGAACCTCGATATGTGTGTCGCAGGCGGTCAAAGCGCCGACCATCAGGAGAACCGGCAGGATTTGGCACACCTTTCTGATAATTTTCTCTTTCATCTTTCCCTTATTTTATTGGTAGTTTTACACCGAGGACGATACCCGTCCGAAACAAGTCCGCCCCCTTTATCATCATGTCGCTTTTCACCTGCCAGTACAATGTCCAGCCGGAGCGCAGCACGTAATTATGCTCGTAACCGAAATGCAGTCCGGCAAGGAATTTGTTCGTATCGCTGCCGGCCGAAGCGCCTATGCGTAAATTCCCGTAATGATTGCGTCCCCGCACGACGCACGGCTTGTAAGCCACCCCGAAGCCGTAGGTACGGTAGTTCCGCCAGAAGGATTCCGGACAGATATGGCCGCAGGTGACGCACTCCGTCCATTGCAGGTAGCCGTTGGCGAAGAACTCCCACGCATGGCGGTAGTTCATTTCATGCTCGTAAGCGAGCGTCATGTCCAGCCCGTTCTTGTATAGCGCTCCGACACCGAGTGAGAAGCGTCCGCTGTTGCGCTGTGCGTTGGCGCTCATGGCAAAGCTCACGCAGGCAATAAGTAGGATAACCGTCTTTCTCATCGTCATTCCTCCTCTAATAAGTCCGCATGGAACGAATCGGCCGAAAGGACGTCTTCGTAGTCGATGTTCAAGCTGATGTTACGACCGCTGATCTGTTTCTCTGTCATCTCGATAGTCAGCAGCTTGTCGTTGGGAAAAGTCATCTTCTTGATGACGATTACGTTCCGGTAGCCGTGCCGGAATGTCTTGCCCGGCTCCAACACCAGCGCGGGCGACAACTCGATGGTCTGGGCATTGGTGGCCTTGGTCAACTTCTTATCCGCGAGCTTTACCCGAATTTCGTCGATGTCGAAACGGATATTCGTCCTGTTCTCGATGGAGAAGTCGATAAAGAAGTAGTTGCCCACGGCGTAGATGTTGTTCAGCCGCATCGTCATACGGTGCGCCTTGGTCGCCACGTTGCGGATCTTTGCGGGCGAGTTCCATACGCGCCTTGCAAAACGTGTCATGTCTGCGGTGGACATCGAGACCGCCGGATTGTTGTAGGCGTCCCGTTCCTGCAACTGGATTTCCTTGTCGGTCACGGCCTCTTGTACCCGTGTCGTATAGAGCAGCGCATACTGCGTGCGGTAACGTTCCGTCACGATGGTTACAATGGCCAGCACCTCGCCGTCCTCGTGCCCGGCCTCTTTGGGTTTCAGCCGGATGATGTTGTCGAGCGGTTGGTCGCCCGCTACTTTATAGGTAGAGATGTCCACGAAACGAATCGGTTCCGAAGCTGTGATGACCGTTGTCACCTGCTCGTTGACCGTGAGTTGTTCCATCTCTTCATAGGTTCGCTGTGCCAGCGCATCACGGCTCGTGAACAGACCGGCTGCGAGAAAAAATACCGTTATCGTCCTTTTCAAATTCATATTTATATCATTGTTTCTGTTGATTCCTCTTGTTTACTCTTTTTCTCATTTCGCCTCATTCCTGCGTTCCATCTCTTCCCGGATTCTCCGTTTAGTAATTTCGTAATACGTTTCCTCTGTTTCGAAACCGGTATGAACGCCTGATTGTACGAATCGCTGTCACGGGTTTGCTCTATTGTTTCTCACGTCCGTTTATCAGATAGACGAACGTACCGTACTTCAGCTTGACCTTGTTCTTCTTGATGGCCTTGCCGATGGCATTGCTCGTCTTCTGGTAGGCGTTCTGTATGGCCTGCATTCCCCATTGGGAAAGGCTGTTGCCGTAAGTGCCGGTATTCATGTTCAGGTTGCCCGTCACCGCACCGCTCGCTACCTCTTTGCTTGTTTCCCGAAACTGGCTGTTCGGCACGTACAGCCCTTCCAGACCGTCCGTGTCGTATATCGACAGGCTGACCTTGACCAGTTCGTCATTGACGAGTATGCTGTTGATGCTCCCTTTCACTCGTCCGGAAGAGAACCCGCTGACCGTGGCGTACAGATACGTGCCGCACTTGACTACGCTTTCACCGATCTCCACGTCGTCGAGCAGACGCAGGCGCACGCGCGAACCGTCCACAGCCTTGATGTCCTCGTCGATGATCGCTTTGATGAGCTTCGGCTCTTCTCCGGAGCGGGCGAGTGTGTTGAAGTAGTCGGAAGTGGTCTTCACCTTCTTCACGACCTCGCTCGCCTTGTCATGCTCGGACGGAGCCTTGACCGAACGGCTCTCCTCGTCGATAGTCCCTTTGGCTTGTATGGCTGTGTCTGGCGGAGCCGTCGATACGGCGCTGTCCGCTTCGGCCGGCGCTACTTCTCTCTGTCCTCTTAACCTCGCTTCGGCAAGGGCTTTTTCCAGTTCCGCGAGAGCTTCCTGTTCCCGCCTTTTGGCGTCGGCTGCTTGCGCCGCCATAGCTTTTTCCTGCTCCTGTTGTCCGAGCAGGGCGATGTCGTCCTGTGTGTATTGCGACTCATACTCTTCCTTGTTGTCGTCAGGTTCGTCCCGTTCTATGTTGTCCACGGCGGAATAGTCTTGTATTTTCCCCCATGATTTGGCCATGTTCTCGTACTTGCTTCCGATACCGTCGCCTCCCTTGATGGTTGCGTCCGGCAGTTCGGGGTTCAGAAACTCGGTTGTCTGGAGCGTCTTGTCCTGTATCTCGGCCTTTTCGGTGTGGAACAGGTCGAAAATGAAATACGACGCACCCAACAAAGGGAGATAGAGAATGGCCGGAAGCATATACTTCGGTTGCCTGAAATTGATTTTCTCTAATATTTTCATTGTCTTTTCTCATTGTAGGGTTGAACACGTATTGCCTTGGGCTGCGAGAGCCGTTCCCTTAGCAGGCTGTCCTGCATCTCCGTTGCGGTTCGCCGGGAAGGATGATGGCGGTACACGACCGTCAGCCGATAGATGTTCCATACCAGTCCGCCGAGGACGAAACTGAAAACGATCACCAGAAACAGCGTCCGGTGTACGTTGGCGAAGCCTTGTACCTTGGCCGCAGCCTTGTCGATACGGGTCGCTTGGGCGAACTTACGGCCCGCTTGTACGTCACGTTCATAGCGTTCCTTGTATTTCGGATCGTTCTTGTCCGGCATTTTCTCGCCGAAGAGCATACGTCTGAATCCTTTGATATTCATAACCTTGCTGTTTAATAGTTGATTTTCGTCTTCTGCTCGATGTCCTTGTTCAGCAGGGTGCGCCAATTCACGATAAGCAGCCCGTGCGGGTTGTTCTCCGTGCGCGGCACACGTTTGAGTTGCCCTGCCGTAACCAGTTCGCGCATAAGGATATTGCTGCGACGTTCGATACGCTGACGGCCGTAGTAGGTAAATTCCATCTTCTCCTTGTTGAAAGCCACGCTGTCGCAGAAAATGGAGAAGACCGCGCTCGTCCCCAAGATATTGGAATAAAATCCTTTCTCTTTGAGCGTATTATACTGCGCCAGTCCGGTTTCGTCCACTAAATACATGGCTTTCTCCATCGTGTAACGGATATACTTGTCGTCGGGAGCCAGCGTGAAGAAGTAGTGGTGGAACATCTCCACATGGCTTTTGGCTTCCACGTCCAGCGTCTCGTCCATCGTCGTCCGGTGTACCAGTATCGGCACGTTTCCGTCCAGCACATATACTTTCTTCTGTGCGTCCGTGACCATCGTGCGGGCCGTCCAAATGCTCGATAGGCTGATAATGACGCACCCCACGAGAAATGCGGTGCAGATAATGCCCACCAGCTTGATCTTGTTTTCCAGATTCTTGATGACCATACGCTACCTGTTTTTACCGTTCAGTTCATTTACATACTCACGGTGAAGCATGGTCATCACCGTCTCATGCAACTCGGTCACGAGCGGGGCGAACACCCCGGCGAATACATGCAGGTAATGTCCCAGCATGAACACATGGGTAAACACCCACCAGATACCGCTCCGGCGTTTTTGGGGATTTTTTTGGAGCTTGGCGAGGTGCAGCCGATAAGTGAGATAATCCGCCAGCGGAACCACATAACGGTCGTTCCACTCGAACTCCTCGTCGAGTTCCTCATACTGCGGGTCAAGCGGCTGGTTCTCCACTACGTCGTTGAATGCCTCGCCCATACGTTTGTCTGCATAGCGCATGAACTTTTCGTCCCTGCACCAGTTTTCGATTTTCTTTTGAGTTTTCATTTTTGTATATAGGATTATTGATTGTCTTTATCGCATGATTCCGCCCATAGCTCCCGTCGCCGTCATCTTGGCCTGCTGTGCCACGCCTTCACCGAAGTTTCGCGTAGAGAAAGCCGTGTCGCCCTCCGGTATCATCCATGCCGCAAGGTCGGGAACGAGGTTCAGACATTTCAGAGCCACGATGCTTGCCGCCATCAGATAACCGGCCGAGAAGAAGCTGTTTTGCAGGTAGGCGGCCATTGTCTGCTCGCTGGCGGTTATCGCTGTCAGGTTCTCCACCTGAATACACAGCACGATGTCGAACAAGAGCAATACATAGAAGCCCACGAAGTAGAGCATCGCCCCGTAGAAATGCACCGTCAGATACCTCGTGAGCCACTTGGCCCACGCACCTTCCCATTTGGGCAACAGCGAGAAAGCCCATTGTATAGGCCCGAAAACGGTGAGCATTCCCAATAGGATTTGCTGGCAGTAAATCGTCGCCCACCACCCGATACGGAACACCACGAGGGCGACCAGCATGATGATTTTGTCTATCCCGACCACGATGCCCGAAGTCAATGAGGTAAACCACAGCTTCGAGGCGTCTTTCTCCATATTCGTCACTTCGTCCACACCCGCCTGCTCCATCGTCGCTTCTATCAGGTTCGGGTCGGACGTGCCCGAATGGGCGACATCGGCCTGCGCCTGCAAGCTCGTGTACATCGTGTCCCGCACATGGATAAGCTCTTGCACTTCCTCGAACTTGTCCGCTATCTGCGTGGCTTCCGCTTCATAGAGGTCGTGCGTGTACGAGCCGATACAGTTCGGGATATAGGAGAGGAAGTCCAGAAAACACCAGCTACTCCCGCTACCGGCCATGCCCGTATCTGCCGGTGGGTACCACCAGCATAGGATAATCGAGACGGCCAAGGGGCGGAAGAGTTTCATCACGTCCAGCGGCTCGTGCTTGACCATCATCTTGTAGGCCATGCCCGCTGCCATGATGATAGCAAAGAGTGCGGCCAAAGCCATGCACATTTGTAGTATCCACCAAAAAGGCCCTTGCGAGCCGGTGAAGGTCGCATCGGTCAGGAACTCGTTGGTCTGAAAAATCACATCGTCGATTTCTTCTTCCAAGATGTTGATGCCGAAATCCGAAAGTATATTTCCGTCTGCCATGTGCGCTGTTCTTTTATTTTCCTCTGTTTACTGTCTCGTCTCCATCGCCGCTGCCCGTGTCGCCGCCCGATTGGGAGCCACGCACCGCAAAGCGCGATTCGTTCCATCGGTTCATGGCCTCACGGATAACGCTGCCCTTGTCCAATGTCCGGTCGGAGGTCGCATTCAGCAGGTTGCCCGTAATCGTAGCGTTCTGCCGCCGGGCGAGATAGCCGATAAGGATTTCGTTCTGTCGCACCACGTCCTCATAGATTCGCAGGTACTCTTTCTTCCGTTGGGCGTTGGGCATGTAAGCGTTCTTGGTCTCGTTGATGGCGCACTGGTACACCTGATAATATTCCGTCCACCGTTCTTTGTCGTCGGGCGTTCCTCCGGCAAGCAGAATACGGTCGATGTTGCGTTTGAACCGTTCCATCTGCCCGCTGACCTTATCCCCCTCGGCGAGCCAAGCAAGGTCTATCTGCCGGTCGGCCACGTTCAACGCTTCGATTTCCGCCCGCTTGACCAGTGCCGAGTCGATGGATTCCGCTTCGTCCACCTGATTGTACAGATTGACACCCGCAAGGGTGCGGAACGAAAGTTTGTTCTTACTGGCTGCCGACTTTTTGTAAGAGTTGTGCAGCACGGTGTAATAGAGTTCGGGCGAGAGTGCGCCCGTACCGGTCTCCATGACCGTAATCTGGTTCTGTTTCGGCGAATCGTGATTGTAGGTCACGGACTGCGCTTGTGCCGCCGTGGTTGCAAGGACGGCAACCGTCATAAGCAAAAGTTTTCTGTTCATGTTCTTTTCCCTTTTATCGTTAATAATCCAGTTTTCCTGCGCTACGCCACCGGCCGAAAGCACCGTCGATAATCTCTTGCTTGGTACGTTCGCGGTAAATCTTCGACTTCCAGTAGCCGATGCGTACCTGTATGTACCGCCATGTTTCGATATATGCCCGGTTCAGGTGTCGCTCGATGTCGTCCAGCGAACAGTTGATCGCTTCCAGTACCATCAGCAGGTCGGAGGTCGAGCAGGCCGCTGCCCCCGTGACATACAGCACAAGGTCGCTGACCGATTTGTAGAGATGTTCCCCGTCGTGGGCGATGTCCCGTATGGCTTTCTCGTTTATCATCAGTATCCGTGTGTCGGAGAGTTCGATAGTCCCGCGTTTCAATACCTTGTCGTTGAAATCGTTCAACAGTTTCTTGTAGTCGGCGATACGGTCGCTGACAGCCGTATAGGTATTCTTCACGTTCAACACTGTCCGTAGGGACTGGTACATGATGTCGATAACGTCGAAAGCACGGGTGTAACGGTCCAAGTCCACATTCAACTCCTTGTACTCACCGACCTCCTTACGGCTGTACTCGTGCAGCAGCTTGTTGCTGTATTCCAGTGTACTGCGGGCAAGCAGCAGGCTGCGCTGTTTCTTGTGGTCGTTGATGTAGGCTTCCACCGACACGATGTCGAATGTCCATTGCGCTTTGGCGATGCCGGGCAGGAGCACCAGCAGCACGACCGTTATCAGCAGGGTGCGTTTCATGGCCGTACCTCCTTTCTGCCGGCTCCGCTCCGCAGGTTTCGGGCATTCTCTATCCACCGGTCATGGCACTCTTCCACGAGGGTAAGCCTGCGTCCTTCGTCCGTGTTCAGTTCGGGCAAGACGTCTTTCAACACGTCGATAATGCTCCGTTTGTAGTACATCATCTTCTCCAACGACACGAGGTCGGCATATATCTGGGTGATACGCGAATCCACCTCCCTTGCAATTTCGAGGCGGTCGCTCGACCACAGCAGGTGGTACACCTCTCCGGTCGGACTTTCTTCCAACGGTGGCGTGCGGGCATATTCCGTCGTTATCTTGCAGGAAGGGTATTCCCGTGCAATCTCCGCAATGCGGTCGTTTACCAGTTTCGTTTTCTCTGCGTCCGACATATTCGGGTCGAGCGTCAACACATCGGCCACGTGCGTATCGCTGTACTCCGTAGTCAGCTCCCAGCTGATTTGCAGAATGGCGCGGTGAATCTTGATACCGAGGAAATACTTGGGCTTCCGGGCTATCGAAAGCGTAGCTTTGAAGGTGATGATGCCGTTGATGTTCGGCATGGTCGCTTTGCGGATATACGAGTAGCCGCTCCATGCACCGCCGTCCTGCCACGAGAGGCTGTAAGCCGTCTTGCAGTCTTGCATGATAGCCGGAATACGGTAATAGTCGTCCGTCGCCACGTCATTGTCCGCCGCCGCTTCCGTTTTTGCATCGGCATATTCCGTCTTTTTCTTTTGCCACTCCGCCAGTTCGCTTTTCAGACGGTCGATTTGTGTCTTGTTCTCATTGTATTGCTGGCGGTAGGTCGCGGCATCTTCCACACTGGCTTGGGCTATCAGCTTCAGCAGGGAGGCATTCTCGTTTTCCAAGGCGTTTATCTGCGATTCGAGAGCGGAAATCTTGTTTTCGGCTTCCTGCAACAGAGCGTCCAGTTCGGACAAATCCAAATCATTCTCCAATACCGTAGTCTGCATGGCGCACTCCTTCGAGTGAGCGTTCAGCGAACTGCCGCATTTGCGGCACTTGTATTGTGTCGAGCCTTGTCCCAATGTCGCCCCGTCCGAGCAGGTTACGCTGATGGTCACGCTTTCGCAGCCTTGCAGTTTCGCCGCATCGGTTGCCTGATAATAGTTCCGTGCATCGGAAGCGATATAATAGGTATAGCCGTCTTCGTTGTCGTTGAACTCCGAGAGACGGGCATTGAGTTGTGCTTTGAACGTATTCAGATCCATCGAGTAAGAATCGAAGACATCTTCGTAAATGACCTCTCCGCGGTTCCAACTTTTCTTCACATGGATTTCGTAGGCGTATGCCTTTTTCGTCTGTTTGCCGCCCCGACTGATGACATAAGCGCTCATCCAGTAGTTGATACTGTATGTATAGCCGTCGTTCTGGTTGTTGAGCTGCTGTACCCGGTTTCTTGACCACCCGGCATATCCTTCCGAATTGGAGAGAGCCTGTTCACGCTGCGAAGCATTGGGATAGAAGCCGGGGTCTGCCGTCTCGAAGCGTGTCCACTCGCCGCCGTTCAGTATGCTGTTGTCGTCCGTTGGCGGGTAGTAGTCGCACAGGGAGATACTGCCTTGTTCGCGGCGGGCGATATACCACCGCTGGGTATAATAGTTTCCGGCGGTTTCGTCCAGATAGTCGGTTATCCACGACGTGAGGTCGTAATTCCCGAAGTCGAATAGTCCCGCGACATTATCCTCTCCGCCCACCATGTCGATCAGAAGACCGCCGATGTTATGTTCCGCCTGCTCGAACAGTGCGTGGTAATGGTCGTACAGATTGATGATTTCCCCGACCTTGCCGCCTATCAGGTTGTGGAACGAACTGGTTTGCAGCAAGGCGTCCCCGATGTTGTCGATACCCGCCGTTGCCAACCCGACCCCCATGTTATAGAGGTTGTCGATGTCATGTTGCAGGTTCTCTTTGGTGAAGTTGCCCGGTACTCCGGCCAGATCGTCCAGCATTCGCTGCCAGTCGATACCGCCTATCTCCGAGAGTTTCAGCAAGGCAGCGATGTCCCGGTTGATTTCGAGAAATACGATGTCCGAAAACGAGAGCGTACTGTTCGTCACCACGCTCTCGAACTGCATACACAGGCTTTTCGTCTCGTCGCAGATTTTCATTAGATAACTGCCCCAGTAAATCGCCGTCTGCGGCGAGTGGAGCATCTGTTTCGCCACGACCCATATCTTCGGCATGATTTTCTCGGCCACCATACGGTAAATCCGGCGGTAATAATAGTTCTCCGTGCTGCTGCACCAGATACCGAGGTCTGAAAATGCTTTGTGCTCCAAGAATTTGGAAGCGAAAATCCCTGCCGCAGCCACCTCTGCCGCGTTATAATGTTTCAGGATATTATTGACCTGCTCCCGGTAATACCCCTCGGCCACGGCTTCCGTGCCGAAAGCAGCGGCCATTGCCGCCACGGTACGGGTGTCGTAGTTCACGCTGTAATACTGCGCATGGACAGGCCGCATGACAGCAAGTAATAGGACGGTTATAAGGAGAGCCAGTCGTTTCATCGTTTTAATGCTCTTTTAACGGATTCTTTTCCTTGTTTTCAAAATACTTCCGCTCGGATTCGATACAGCTTTCCGTAGTGAGCAGGCAGAATATCTCATATATGCAGAAAGCCTCTTTGATAGCCCTTTTCATTCGTGCTTTGGGAGAACAGAACCACCTCATATACCAAGGCTGGCATAAATAAGCCTTTTGCACGCTTTGGTAGCGTAACCAACCCAAATCGCCGAGTCTTTTCCCGTTCATAGGGTTGCTGTGAAGCTGTCTGTCCATCTCTTGCCTGAATTTCTCTTCGTCGAAAGCCGGCATCTCTTCCACCATCGTTTCCGAACGGTTCGCGCTGTCCGTATTCGGGGTGATTCCGCATATTCTGTCGCATAAATCATAAAATTCCTTTTCTTCGGGATTTTCCCGGTAGTATTGGTTCAAGTATGCTTCCAGTTCTATGTCAGGCATACCCAGCCGGAGGGAATATTCGCCCAGCAGCCGTTCGATGAAAGACAGCTCGTTCGGTGTCAAGCCTTCTGCGGAGAGGATTTTCTCTTTCGTCAGCATACAAAATTCACGAAGGGATAAGCCCTTGAGCGCGGGGCTGTCGATTGAAATCTGCTGTTTCGTCAGGCCGCATTCATAAAGCATCACGTTCAGCCCGTAGCAGAGATCCAGAGTGATTAGGATTCGTCTTTTTTTCATTTTCATTGTTCCTCTATTTTGCAGTTAAGTTCAATACTTGTCCGGCCGCATTTACTTTCTGCGCGAAAGGCAGCGATTTGCCGATTCCGCTGGCGTCCCAATCCCGGCAGTAAGCCTCGATAGCCTCTTGGTGACTGCATCGAAGCTCGGCCTTGTAGAGCTTCAGAGCCTCTTTTTCCGCCCGTTCGGTGGTGTAGGTCATGTAGCACTCGTGAGGCTCTTCCACGCCATACACGCCGCTGGTACTGCCCCGACGGATAAAGACCTCGCGGAAGAAGCTGCGCCCTTCCTTGTTTTCCAGTCGGTTTATCGTGAATATCTTTTTGCAGTCCACGTCCGTCAGGCCGAGAATCGCCTTGATGGTGTCGAAACGCTCCTTGAACTTGCTCTGGTCGAGCAACATCACCACGTCCGAGTTGTTGATGATAGCCTCTTTGACGATTTCGCTGCCGATGATGTCCTGTATCTCCTGCGTCACCACGCCGACCGAAGCCCAGAACTTACGGGCCGTCTTGTACATGAACTTGATGTACTCCGCCATCAGCGGGCTGGCGATAGCCTTCCACGCCTCTTCGATGACCAAGACCTTACGGTTCTTCTTGATACGCATCTTCTGTAAGAATACGTCCATGATAATCAGCGTGACAAGAGGGAAAAGGAGAGGGTCATCTTTTATACTGTCGATTTCGAAGACGATGAACGTCTCGTCGAACAGGCTGCTGTCCATGTTCTCGTTCAACGTCTTGTCATGGTTGCCGCCCCGGTAGAAGTCTTTCATCATATACCGGTAGGTCGAGATGTCGATGCCCGAAATGTGATTCTCGCCGCAGATGTCGGGAATACGCTGCACGGAAAACTCGTAGAACGAGTTGAACGACAGTTCCGGCACTTTCAATTCCTTACGCCGGCGCTCCATCTCGTCGATCATCTGCTCGATACGCTCGGCACGTTGTCCCTCGTCTTCGTCCTGCCGGTCGGAACGGTTACGGTCGTCGATCAACAGGCTTTTGCGTAAATCTTCCCGTTGCAACGGTGTGAAACCGTCGAAGCCGTTGAAGTAAGTATCGTAATACTCCGTGATGACCTGCTCGATCAGACGGTCTTCTGTCTTCGTGACCGTGCCCTGCGAGCCTTTCCAGATTAACAACACAAGGTTTTTGAGGAAGCCCGTTTTCTCCACGTTCAACTCCTGCCGGTTGATACGGAAAGGGTTCATCGTGATAGGACGCTCCTCGGTATAGCTGATATACTTGCCGCCCAGATACTCGCAAAGTCCTTCGTAGCTGTTACCCGTATCGACCATTACCACGTCCGTATTCTGCTCGTAAAGCTGGCGCACGACCGAGTTCATGTGAAAAGATTTCCCCGACCCCGAAGGCCCTAAACAGAAAAAGTTCGAATTATCTGTCAGTTTGTTCTTTCCCTCTTTTCCCGTGATGTCGATGGCCACAGGTACACCTTGGCGATCCGTGTAGTAGATTTTCAACGGTGTCTCCTCACTGTGCAGAATACGCTCCTTGTACATTAGGCACATCGCCGCGTCGCTAAGCGTCAGAAAGCGGTCGTATTCCTCGTTCATGCTGTAACAGTTGCCCGGAAACGAACTCACGAACAGTTCCAACTGATTGTAAGCCCGTTTGCTGATATGGATGCCCATGCGGGAAAAACTGTTTTCCAAATGGTTGGTACACTTTTGTATATCAGTGTTCGCTGCTATCCCCACCACAAGGTTGAAATGGGTGTACACCAGTTGCTTGCTCTCCCGTGCAATCACTTCCTGCACCCGCTTGATGTCCTCTACGGCCATTTGGTTGGAAGGATTCGGAATACTGGCATGGCGGTTCTTCTTTTTGTCGAGCAGCGCCAGTTCCCGTTTCTGGTTGGGTAGAAAGACAATCTGGTTATAGACGACCGCCTCCGCACCCGGTATGCTGTCGATGGCGGCCAGCAAGTCCACGGGCATATCGGTATTGTTCACCTCGATATTCGTGTAGGGTCGGATAAGAGAAGGCAGAGCTGCGCAATCCACATCGACAAGGCTGTACACCTTGCAACGTTTGTCGCCCATCGAGACGGTTTCGTCGTCCACCTTGAAGTTACTCATGGAGACTACCTTGTCTTTGAAATTCATGGCGAAATATCTGTCCACATACTCGCTTGCTTCGCTCTTGTTCAGAAACCTCGCCTGCACGCCGGCATCGTGCAGTTGGTCGTGTACTTTGCGGATTTTCACGAGAAAATCACGCCATTTCTTGCTGTCGAACGAAAACAGCCGGCTTTTCTTGGCTTCCTGCGTAATCGTTAGGTAGCACGCGCTGTCCGTGTAGTTGCGCCCTTTGAAATAGCGGAAATAGGCCGACGAGAGAAACTCGTGCTTGCCGCCCGTCTCGTTCTCGAACTGTTTCTTGACGAAAATGTCTTGTTTGTGAATGGCATATCCTTCGCCCAAAGTCTGTGCGAGGGCCGTGAAAAGCTGCGTGAACTCGTAGTAACTGTCGATATTCGCGGAGTATTTCTGCACCGGATTCTCCATTTTCAAGATGGCGGAATACTCGCCGCTTTTGGTGTACAATACGCCTATGCCGTCCGTATCTTCCACGGAATAGTAAATGTCCTGAAAGATACGTTTACGCTTGCCGCCGGTTCCGAAAGCATAGACCGATATGGCCATGCCGGTACATACGGCTATGAAGATCAGAATAATGTACAGAGTCATTTCAAAATCCATAAATAAAGGCAAGTCCGCCTGAACTTCAGGCGGACCTGCCTGCGTTCAACATCAATAAGACCACACGTTGTTCGTGATGGTTTTTCTTTCGTAGGTCATAACTTCTTCGAATAGGCATAGACATACACACCATGTCTGTTCTTTTTGGTATGCAGACCCTTACGCTGTTTGAGCATGATGAGCGCAATACCCGTTGATAAGGCAGCGACCAGCGTAACCAGTCCTGCCACGAACCCGACCAGACAGTAGGCGATGATAAAACCGACGATAGCACCGCCGGCAGCACCCGCCGCCCAATAGATATATCTGCCTTGCAGTCCCATCAGTTCCAGAGGTCGTTGCAGACCTTTGAAAAGCGGGTAGTCGAGATAGCGTTCGTCCTTACCTTTCATCGTGCAAGACCTTTATCCGCCAATACCGAAGAACATCGGAAGGGCTTGAGCGGCAGCGATTAAGAAAATACAGGCTCCGACCACCATCATAATTTTCTTCTTGACGTCCTGCTCCTCGTTGTTCATCGCGATATATACCGAGATGGCGCCCACGATGGCAACGACCCCCGCGATGGCGTAACACAATTTGACCATAATGGGGACATACTTGGCAATCTCCTCCGTTACGGTAGCCAAAGCGGTCGTACCAGCTGAATAATCGCCGGCGGAGTTCTGCGCCATGACGGTTGTCACTCCGCACAGCAGCATCAGCATCAGCGTCTGCGGCTTTTTCGCAGAAATCATCTTTCTGATCAGTTTTTTTGTCTTCTGAAACATGCTTGATTGTATTTTAAGTGAATATTATGGTTGTTCGAATTGTCTTATCGGCGGCAGGGAATCGTTCTGACGCTTATATGCGGTATCCGAAAAAGGCCGGGAAAACGATAGAAGCCCCGATAATGAAAAGACACGCCCCGAAGAGCGTCATAATGGACTTGAGAATGTCCTGATCACCGGCATTCCACTTGATGTAAATCTGGAGCGCGGACACGATGACACAGAGCGAGGCGATAGCGTAGCAGATGTACAGGACATACAACATATTGGTAACTACGAAATCGTGCATCGTGGCCAGTGCGTCGGCGCCCCAACTGTAATTCACACTGCCGCTTTTGGCCATTGCCAAACAGGGAATAATGGAGCATAACGTACACAGTATTTTCTTTGTATTCGACATCTTACAGCTTATCTTTGATAGGTTTCCATGACAGTTCGGGACGCCCGTCCAGCCGTCCTCCGGAGACCATCGCTTTATACATCTCTTCGGCTGTCAGCGGATCGGATAGGTAGGGTTCGGTATCTTCCAGCCGTGCTTCGACTTTCGCTTTCAGTTGTTCGAACCGCTCCTGTGCGGCTCCCTCTCCTTGATCGGTGTCGGTTTCTTGGGGTGGTTCGGAAGCAGGTTGAAAATTTTCCGTATCGTATTTCTCGCTGCCGATACTGAAACCGGTATCGTTCTCCGAGACGTCGATACTCTCTTCCGTGGTGTCTTCCATATCGAGGTCGAAAATCTCTTCGCCCGGTTTATCCGTCCCTTTTTTCCCATAAAGATCCTGAACGACGATGACTGCATAATAGATGATATACACTACCGTCAGGGCAATGGCGAATATAAAGTATGAATTCATCTGTTTAAGTATGAAATTAGACTTTAATTAAAATATGATCGCAAAGAAAAGTATTATATCTCAAACGCAAAAGAAACTTATTCTTAAATCATTATTTTAGGGAAAATATTTGTCCAAAATATAAAAATCATACTCTAATTTCATACTTAAAGGCGGTTTTTTACAAGATAGGCAGGCATAAAAAAAGCCCTCCTGTCGGAGAGCTTTCGGGGGAATGGGACAGATGATGATTTACCGCTTTTTCCCGCGCAGGTAGTCGTTCAAGTCTTTGTACTCGGCATAGCGGGCGGTTTCGTTGATCGCTCCGATGCCGTGCAGCCCGACGATGGTCTCCACGGTCTTTTGCCCGGCCATGTCGTTGTCCAAGTAGCAATGGATATATGAATACGGTTCCAGTACCTGCAAGGCTCTTTTCAGGTTGCTGACGGAGTTCATGACAACATGGTCGCACGGCACTTGAACGCAGGCAACCGTGTCGCCTTTTCGTTGCAAGGTCAGAAAGGACAGATAATCCATAAAACCCTCGTACACGCAAACGTGCTTCTGTCTTTCTTCTGCGATATGCCCGATGAAGGATATGTCTTTCTTCCTTATACAACCTTTATAATAAGGATTGCGTATCTCATACCCTCCGGACACATTCTCAAAGACAATCGAGAAGTAATGCCGCTTGCGCAATTCATAATGGATCTCTTTGCAGTATTTCCGGGCGATGTCCGTATCTATGCCGCGAGAATGCAGATACGATAGCAGCGCGTGGTGGTTCAAATCCAGTACCCGCACGTCTTTCATGGCTTCCTCGATGTCGGTGTCGAAACGAGGCATACGGGTATGGACGGGAAGCGATACGCTCAACCGGCTCTCTATCGTGCGTAGAGCTTCATGCACGGTACTCAAACGGTAGAGTTGCATGACAAGCTCTATGATGCCGCCGCCCTCTGACAAACCGAAGTCGTACCATTCATTCAACCGGTCGTTGACCTTGAAAGATGCCGACTGTTCTTCTCTGTAAGGGGATAAATACCAATACTGGTGATTGCAGACCCGGACCGGAGCATAACCGAGCGATTGCAGGAAATCGACGATCCGGATTCGCTTTGCTTCTGATATATTCATGGGAAAGGAGCGTTTAGTATGGTTCTACTATATATATCCACAAACTAAACCGGCATGGTCAGATATGGAAATTCTCGTTGTACATGTACCCGCGTCCGTTTTTTTGTATGGCATCGTGTTGGATAAGGAACTTGCACAGATTGACCAGCGTGTTGCGCCCCCTGCAATAGCCGATACTGTCGTACCCTTTCTTTAAGGCATCGAGCAAGGACTGGTAGCCTGAAACATCATTGTCCGAGAAGGCCGCTTCCAAGGCGGAACGATGTTGTTGCTCCGTCATGTCCGTATAAGACGACAATCGTTCCCTTTTACTCATTTTGAACTGGTGGTCTTCTACCAAGTGCGGAAGGGAATCGTCCCCGATTTCAAATGCGAAAGGGGTGAACTCCCGGTCTCTTATGTGCATGGCCCTGACTTCGCTGATTTTGCCGTTCTCTGCGTTTTTCGATATTTGCAGGATTGTCTCGGCTTTGTTGTTCAACTCCGTACCGATGTGTCCTCTCGTGTTGTCGTCGCCTTTGTTCAAATGCAGAACCGTATGGATATGCAATTCGTAATAGCTCGACCATCTCATAAGTTCATTGATGATGTCGAGGGATTCGCTCGGACTGTTTATGTCATGGATAAGGTCGCGGATACCGTCGATGATAACCAGTCCGATGTTCTCTTCCTCGTGAAGCGCCCACCGGATAATGTCCCGACGTTGGTCGGGAGTATATTCGCGGAGGACGAAAAATTCTATCCGGTCGTTTTCTTGGTCTGTCGGCAGGCCGGCCAAGGTCAATATTCGGTGAAGGACTTTGTGGCAATGGCATTTGCTCTGTTCCGTGTCGATATACAGGACACGGTTCTTGCAGGGAGGCAGCTCTGCCTTGTATTTCAATACCTCTTTCCCCGAAAGGGCGGACGCGACGATGGCACTGACATTGAACGTCTTTTTGCTTTTGGGCTTTCCGGTAGATGCACTGAAATTGCCTAACGTTGCGATGGTCACGCCGTCTATCTGTACGATCTCCTGCGGGAAGTCATACTTTTCGGTAACACTCAACCGGATGTATTTCAATAGCGACCGGTATTTCTCTTCGTCAATACGGTGATTATCGGGTAAAGCCATATCTGTTTTCATCGTTTCCCTCCTTTCTTGATTTGTTTTTGTTTGTTATCCTTATCCAATAGATAAGCCATGATGTTCGCCTGTTTCTCGATTTCCTCGTTGGACAGGCAAGGATTGCGCTTTATCCACTCGTTCAGATCATTCCGAAGAATGAAGATGTTCTTGCCATTGGGTTTGTACACCGTCAGCTCTCTGGAAGAGGTCAGCTTGTAAACGTAGCTTTTGGATACTTGCAGATAAGCCGCTACTTCATCTATGCTCAAAAAATCTTTTGCCATATACGCTATTCTTTCCACCCTTGCCAGATGGGACAGCAATTCGTTCAGAGAACCGAACCGTTGCAGGAACTTTTCGACTCTCAATACCTCTTGCTGAAAGCCTTCCAGAGAGTTGTTTTCGAGAAAGGCTTTAAGCCCTTCGATTCGCGAGAGCAATAAGTCAATCTCTTTTCTATTCATAACGCTTCGTTTTCCGTGCGGGGTGTAGTCCCGGTTGTTTGTACTCGATTTCTCATAACCCATTTGCATAACTCTTTCCGGTTGAAATAGACCAGCTTGCCGTTAGGCTTGTAGTGGGGAATCTGTTTCGATGAAGTGAGCTTATAGATATAGCTCTCCGAAACACCCAGATAGACCGATGCCTCATGAATCGTAAGCGTTTCTTTGACAGTCCATATCTGTTCCTTGATTTGTCTGATACTGGCCTCGATGGATTTGATTTTTTCCACCTCATTGATTTTCCGTTCCAACGTTTTGATACGTTCAATGGGTTTCTCCGATGTCATCATGGAGATAATCTCTTCCATTTGAGCCATGTATTTGGAAAACGCATTGTTTCCCATTGTTGTCTTTCTATGTCTCATTGTTTTGTAAAATTTGATTTGACAAAAAGAAGTTTACCCTCCGTAGTGTAATCGATTACGGAGGGCAAAGGTAAAAGTGTATGTCCGGCCTTCGATGTTGATATTATTGAGTGTCAACGTATCTCTCGATACAACTATCAACAAATCGGGTTTCTTTTATTGGACTTCTTTGTTCTTGATTAGCTTTACATACCTGTCGATGACAGCCAGAAGTTTCTTTTCGGAGATGCCGGGCTGCATGTCTTTTATCCGATTGAGGGTAGAGGACAGATCGTGCTGGTCGAGATACTTCCTACCCGAAGAACTTATGATAAGTCTCCTTTTCGCGATAAAGGATTGCCAATGGTAGGGTATGATGCCATGCGAAGCCAGCTTGTCGAACGCCAGAGCCAACCGGGTATTGTTGTTCGACGTGACAGCCTGCAACGTGTCCGTTTCGTAATGGGCGAAAACATCGTCCGCGTTCAACTTTTCCTTAAACAAATTGACCTCATTGACGAGTTGTACAATGAGGTCAATAGTGGCCCTGTCAAGTGAAGGCTTGAAAATGAAAGATGATGATGTTGTTGATTGCGGATTCGAAGTGCCTTCCAGAATGTTCTCCGGGACGTCTGTCTGTGGCAGGTCGAGGGTGTAGAACTCGTTAAGCAAATCGGAAATGCTGTTTTCGTCGAACACGGCCCGCTCGAAATATTTGCGTACCAACTCTTCGTGGTCGCTTAACAGATCAGCAATGGTACGGTAATTCTTCCAATGCTCGTTCTTACTCCAAGCATCTGTTTCATCGTGATAGCGCTTGGAATGTATAAAATCAAGTACATATCGCCTGTAACTCTTTTGATGAGTCAAAACCTCGGCAGTGTACGACTCTTGGGCTTGCTTGACCAACCGGAATAGCCCTTGTTTACCGGTCTGCGCAGGCGTCCCTCGGAAGCCCCGCATCGCTCTTTTCAAAAAGAGAGAGGTGCAAAGGAAAATTCTTTGTCATTTTGATTTAATTTGGTGTTAAATTGCTGAATATAAACGCTCCCGTTTGGTCGGGAACGTCCATATCCTTACAAGTATAGTTGTTAGCTATCCTTTTCAATTCAATGTCAAACGTGTCCAACAACCCCTTTTTCTTGATAGAGCGAAAATTGCTGTTCATGCTGCCCCGGTTCGGTTTTGCTCCGCCCGGAAAGCAAAAGCAGTGGACGCATTTTCTCCATACGTCGAAAGGGTTGTCCGCCTTGAACGCCAGTTGAACGAAATACATGAGCTGTGCTTGGCTCTTTGTCCATTGAACGGGTTCCGTGAACTTCGTTTCGTCAAAGATGCCTTCGAATATGGAAAAAGACGTTTCCGGTGCGATGTATCCTCCTTCTGCAAGATCCGAATACATCTTCTGTTTTTCCTTGTCGCCCTTAGTGCTATAAAATACGCACCGGCTTGTATGTATCAGTCGCTCGTCCGTGCCTTCGTGGGGCATTACACTCTCCTCTATATGATTGAACTTATTGCAAATCGCTTGTAACTTCACATCGTACTTATTCATCCAGCCGGCCCGTTTGAGGTAGCTGTACCCCGTAACAAAACTCGCCCTGTGGGGAATATTCCCATTGACACGGAAACAAGTCTCGCCTTTTATCCACAAGGTCTTTTTGTTGAACTTCTGGAAAGCCAGATAGACGAAATAGGCCAACTGACGTTGCCCCTTTATCCATTCCACCGGTTTCCGGAACTTCTTCTTGTCAAAGATTCCCAAGAATACGGATAAATCCGTATCCGGCGCAATATAGCCGAATTTAATCAGGTCATTATACATTTCTATTATGTCGTCATCGCCTTGCGGAACATAAAAAGTGGCAATCTCATGTTTCGGCTCGAACGAGGAGAAATCCACTTCGGGATAAAGGGTTTTGGCCGCTTCATAGCATTCCACATGACGTCTGGGCATACGACATGTGGCGATTCGATTTCCTTCCCGGTTCCATTGCTTCTCGAAATGGGCATAGGCACGGGGAAAACCACAAAGAGACGATACCGCAAAGGCGATAATTTTTAGTTGCATGGTTTTTGCTTGGAGGGTAGGCTGGTAATGGCAATCCAGTATTCCCGCATCAACCGCTCTTTGCAGCAAAGTCGCAACCTGCTCGTTGGCCAACGGTGCTATCAAATCTTTATACGGGCCTCTCTCTTTGACGCTCTGTTTATCACAGAGAGACTGCAAATCCCGCATTTGCCTCACATACTTGTTAAGCACCCAAACATAGGCGGACTCGATCTCTTCCTCATGTTTTTGCACATAATCCTCCAGCAAATCGGTAAATCCGATATTGGTTATTTGGCGGGTTAAAATAGGCGAGGGATTCTGTTTTATATATAGACCGATCTCGCGTACCCATTCGTCGATATACAGCAAGTCGGGCGAGAGAGTTTCGATTTCTACCTCGCCGTCTAAATCCAACCGGTATTTCCATTCCCCTATGATGTGGTTGATTTTGGCTATTTTGATAACTATTTCCTGTCTGGTCATATTATTCGATATTCGGTATCAAAGATACGGCATTTTGCTTGTTTTTATCCAATACTTTGGCATATATCTGCGTCGTAGCCAGCTCTTTGTGTCCGAGTAATTTCGATAAGGTGTAAATGTCGGCACCCAAGTCCAGCATCAGAATGGCAAATGTATGCCGACCGCAGTGGAAAGTCAGGTTCTTGTTCATTCCGGCTGCCAAGCTCCAACGCTGCAATTCGAGGGATGTCCATGCACCGTATGTAAATCCCGTAAAAACGAGATCATCGGGATTACCCCTTTCTCCGAGATACTTTTCGGCCTGCGGGGTAATGTCGAGATATTCCTGCCCGCCCGTTTTCTTTTGTTTGAATACGATCCGGGTGTACTCGCCGAATTTCTGCACTTCACCCCATGTGAGTTTCTGAATGTCGCTTTTACGAATCCCCGTAAGGCATGAAAAGAGGAATGCGCGTTTCAGAATGGGATAGCGGCATGGAGTAGCGGCCAACTGCCTTACTTCGTCCAATGTCAGATAGTCGCGTTTCACTTCTGCAGCTTTGAACCCCTCTATGCCACGGAGCGGATTGATGGGGATAACCCTTTCGTCGTATGCCTGATTGATACAAGCTCGCAGTTTATTAAAGTATGACACTTTGGAGTTTTGCGACAAACCCTGAAACGTATCTCTTTCCCTGCGAGGTCCGACGCGCTTGTGCGTATCCTTTTCTACATGCTCCAAGAACTCTTTGAACCCCATGACGAACTCCGGAGTAACATCGCGGAATGTGGTCTTCTCGTCGCAATAGATTTCGAGGTAGCGAAGGCAGCTTCTCCAGTTGCCCCAGTTTCCTTTCGATTCAGGGTTCTTGCGACGTTCTTCGACCATTTTTTGGTAATATTCCAAAAATGGAGTGTTCTCCTTAAATTGATGGGTGAACGAATACTCTCCATTCTGCAACTCAATCAGACGTTTGGACTTAATCGCCTGTGCTGTGGCCAACGTCTGTCGGTTCTGTTCCTTTTCCAAAGGTGTTTTTGCATCTATCAGGTACAGCTTCAGATATTCTTTGTGGCGCTTGCCGTTCCGATAGATGTCAAGAAACAAACTCACATTGCCATTCGACAACTTCTTTTCACGAAGTTTGACGGGTTCTTTCTGGGTGGTAGTTTGCTTTGCCATATCTGTCTTCTGTTTTGATGAATACTTTTCTCTATTTGTCCCTCGGTTTTGGGGGACGGTTTTTTGTCCCTCACTGTCCCTCTGGGGGACAATCTGGGGACAAAAATAAGGAAAAAATATGTAATCACACAGAAAATATGGAGAAAAAGAGAAAATAAAATTTTCTCGAAATAGGCTGATATTATGCGTTTTACAGCTTTATATTTTCTCTTTTTATGATTTTGTTTTCATTCGGTTATTTGCCGATGCAAAACCTCTCAAATATATTCCCCAACACCTGGTCTGTTGTGACTTCTCCAACGATGTCTGAGAGGTGGAAGATGCATTCTCTTAAATCTTGGGAGATGAAATCTCCGGAAAGGTTGGCGGATAAGCCTCCCTGGACACGGTGGATGGAGTCGAGGGCGTGGGTTAGGGCTTCGTAGTGACGGATGTTAGTGACGATGACGTCGTTTGAGGATAAAGAGGGGATATGAGCAGCTTGGATCAGGAGATCCTGTAACTCGTCGATATGCTCTCTTTTCTTGGCCGATATGAAGATCGATTGTACATTATCGGGAAGGTCGGTTGTTTTAAACTGACGGTCGGTGAGCAGGTCGGCCTTGTTGAAAACGAGGATTAGCTGTTTCCCTTTCGAGCGGGGTAGTATTTTTTCAGATAATTGGGCGATCTGTAGGGAGGCATCGGCTGCATCTATCATCCAGAGGACAATGTCTGCTTGATCGAGCTTCTGGAAGGTGCGTTCGATGCCGATACTTTCGATCGCATCGTGCGTTTCTCGGATACCGGCGGTATCGATGAAGCGGAAAGTGATCCCTCCGAGGCTGACTGTGTCTTCGATAATGTCGCGGGTTGTACCGTGGATATCGCTGACAATCGCTTTATCCTCATTCAGCAGGACGTTTAGCAGAGTCGATTTTCCGGCATTTGTTTCACCTATGATCGCAACAGGAACACCGTTCTTGATTGCGTTTCCTACACTGAAAGAGTTGGCCAAACGTGATATAACGGTTTCGATATGGGTTGCCAACGTGCTAAGTTCACTTCGGTCGGCAAACTCCAGTTCTTCGTGGTCGCTGAAATCCAGCTCCAGTTCCATCAAAGAAGTGATATGCAAAAGTTGTTCACGTAAGTTCTTTAATTCATGACTGAACCCCCCGCGCATCTGGTTTAATGCCAAACGGTGCTGGCCGGCTGAAGTCGAGGCGATCAAATCGGCGACCGCCTCGGCTTGACTCAGGTCCATCTTACCGTTCATGAAGGCGCGTTGAGTATATTCGCCGGGGAGGGCGGAGCGGCAACCGCTTTCAATCAAAAGTTGCATGATCTGCTGCTGGATATAGACGGAACCGTGGCAAGTGATTTCTACCGTGTTTTCGCCGGTAAAAGAATGAGGTGCACGGAAAAGGGCGACTAACACATCGTCTATGAGTTCTTTATCCCGCCTGATACTACCGTAACGCAGTGTATAAGCTTTCTGTGACAACAGATCTTTCCCTGTTATACGCGGTACGAATATCGTGTTGCAGATTGCGATTGCTTCTGGTCCGGAGATACGGATGACGGCAATTCCTCCAGCTCCGGGGGCAGTTGATACGGCGCAGATAGTATCTTCCATTCTTCTATACGGTTATTAATTCATATTCCTGTGTTCCGAGGCCGATCTTTTCAGCATGTTCCAGCCCTGCTTGCCAGTTTGTGTCGGGGTGCATGAGATGGAATTTGTCGCAACCTTCCAGATGTTCGTGATGCGGAGCGTCTGAAAGGCGGTTGCCTGTCTCCAGGATCGGGGCCTTGATCACCATATCGGCACAAGCCTTGTCTAATGCGACCGGATCAAAAGAGGCGGCGATGCCCAGATCTGGCACAATCGCAGCATCATTGTGATTCCAACAATCACATTCAGGTGAGACATTCATGATAAAACTGATGTGGAAATTCGGTTTGCCCGACAAGACTGCTTGGGTGTATTCGGCGATCTTATAGTTCAAACGTTCAGACGTGTCGCCTTCACCCATGACGGCTCCATCGTATTGGCAAAGAGCTACGCATTGGCCGCAACCAACACATTTGCCGTAGTCGATTTCTGCTTTATGGGAAGTATTCAAATGAATGGCATCGTGGCGGCAATGTTTGACGCATATATTACAACCCTTACAACTTTCGATGTCGATTCTGGGTTGCGATGCCGAGTGAAGTTCAAGTTTGCCCCCCACACTGGCGCATCCCATGCCGAGGTTCTTCAATGCGCCGCCGAATCCGGTCTGCTCATGTCCTTTGAAGTGGTTCATGGAAATGACAATATCTGCATCGGCAATGGCGGAACCGATTTTGGGAGCTTTGCAATATTCACCGTCGATTTCGATTTCACGGTATTCGGTCCCTTTCAGGCCGTCGGCGATAATCACATCGCATTTGGCGGAAATGGGATTGAAACCGTTTTCCATTGCACTTTCCAGATGATCTACAGCATTGGCGCGACGACCTGAATACAATGTGTTGCAATCTGTCAGAAAAGGCTTCGCCCCTAAACTGCGAAGCAACGTGGCCATCCGGGCCGCATAGTTTGGTCGAATAAAGGCTAGGTTGCCCGGTTCGCCGAAGTGGATCTTGATCGCTACAAACTGATTCTGGAAATCAATGTTTGCTATGCCTGCACGTTTTACGAGACGTTCCATCTTGTCCAACAAGTTGCTGGACGGAGTTGTACGGAGATTGGTAAAGTAAACTTTAGACGTTTCCATGTGTTTATTGGTTTATGTGGGCAAAGGTACAAAAAAACTATTTTTCCTGCGAGTTGTTGGTTTTGTAGATTGGCTTTTATATAGTATTTTTGTGTCAAATCAGTTAAAATATGGACATGTTTCGGTTAAACCATGAGCAATTACTTAAAGGCGTAAATCTGAGTTTCCAACGTTACTTATCCCGGCAGGTCAAGTGGGACAGGAGGTTGATCGGTCTCTTTGGAGCGAAAGGGGTGGGAAAAACTACGCTTTTGTTGCAGCATATCAAATCGACTTATGGTGATTCTTATGAAGCCCTGTATTTGCCACTCGATAATATATGGTTTCAGGAACGGCACATGTTGTCCGAAACGATCAGGCGATTCCATGAGAAGGGAGGGAGGCATCTTTTCTTGGATAATGTCCATCGATATGGAAACTGGATACAGGCGATAGAGCGTTTGCATGACGATTATCCTGATATGCAAATTGTGTTTGCCGCACCTTCGCTAGTCGAAGGTGAAAAGATGGAGCCGTCTTTGGGCGGGAAAGGCGATTGGTATACGTTGCATACCATGTCGTTTCGTGAATATTTGTCCTATGAAGGTGCGCTGGACCTCAAACCGATCCCATTGGACGAGCTTTTGTTTCACCATGCGGAAGTGACGCAACAGGTGATGGACGAGATAAACATAGTCCCCATTTTCCGGAATTATCTGGAACATGGCTGCTATCCTTTCTATTGGGAAGATCCGGATGCTTTTAATTTTCGTTTGCAGGATTTGGTGCGGGATTCGGTTGATGTGGACCTGCCTGCCATTCGCCAGATGAACAATGCCATGTCCCGGAAGATGAAACAATTGCTGATTCAGCTTGCCAAAGAGGCTCCGGAGTTTCCCCGCATGCAGGCTCTGACATCCAAGTATGAGATGGATAACACACAAATACACAAGTTGCTGGATTATGTAAAAGAAATAGGAGTGCTTCGCATTCTACAAGTCAGGAAAGAAGACGGCGGACTGGCCCGTTCGTATCGCTCTTTCTTGGCGAACACGAATCTGATGGCAAGCCTTTTCCGGGAGATGGAGCGGATTTACTTGGGAGAAACGTTTTTCGTCGATCAGATGTCTAATTGCGGAACGGTGGAACTTCTGCATAATGGAGACTATCGTGTGAATGGAAAGTACACGTTCGTGATTGGTGATCCGTTGATGGACTATGAACGTATCAAGAATGTGGAAAATACGTTTGCCGCCATACACGGGCAGCCCAAGAGTGTAGGAAACAAGATACCTATCTGGGCGCTTGGCCTTTGTTATTGATTGATTTTGTCATCAATTAAATATGTAAGTTATGTTGGAAAATATGAAAAACAGACGAACGATCCGTGAATATACGACTCAGGACATTTCGGATGCTTTGTTGAATGAATTGCTGGAAGTTGCCACCCGTGCATCCAATACGGGGAATATGCAACTGTATAGCGTGGTCATTACTCGCGATAAGGCGAATAAGGAAAAGTTGGCTCCAGCCCATTTCAATCAGCCGATGATTACAACAGCTCCAGTCGTGCTCACTTTCTGTGCTGATGCCAACCGTTTTGTAAAATGGGCGGAGCAGCGTGATGCCGTGGCCGGTTTCGACAATTTCCAAACTTTTATCGCTTCGACTATTGATGCGATGCTGTTTGCCCAGAGTTTCTGTACGGCAGCAGAAGAAAAAGGTTTGGGGATCTGTTATTTGGGAACGACGGCTTATAATGCGGATAAGATTATCGACGCCTTGTCGCTTCCACGCTTGGTTGTCCCTATCGTGACAGTCACGGTCGGCTATCCCGACGGAATGCCTGATCAGGTGGAACGTCTGCCACTTGGAGCAGTGGTTCACCAGGAGGTTTATACGGATTATACGCCAACTTCTATTGATGCATTGTATCACGATAAGGAGGAACTGGAAGTAAATAAGCAATTTGTACGGGAGAATGATAAAGAGACATTGGCCCAGGTATTTACGGATGTACGTTATACGAAGGCTAATAATGAATATTTCTCCGGTGTATTACTGAAAGTTTTGAATGATCAGGGTTTTATGAAATGATATGCACGTCGTAGTGTATGAACAGCCCGCTTTCGATAACCCCGGTGATCAACTTGATCGATTCTTCCAGGTTGTTGGGGATATGATCGAACCAGGCATCGAGAATCAGGTTCCCGTTCTCCGTGATCACAGGGCCGTCTTTCCCTTTAGCCATTCTTAATTTGATTTCTTTGGGATTATAAGCCCGGAGCACTTCTTCGACGTAGGTAAGTGCTTCGGGAAATATCTCTAGAGGGACCGGGAAGCGGGATCCTAATTGGGTTACGATCTTGGATGGATCGGCGATAATATAGGTGCGGGGACTGGAGTTGATCAGTAGCTTTTCTTTGAACATTGCTCCTCCGCGCCCTTTGATCATATTATGTTTCGTGTCTATTTCGTCGGCCCCGTCGAATGTCCAGTCCGGTTTGTGTTCCCACAGGCTGGTGACAGGGATACCCAAACGGACACATGCCATACGGATTTCCTGTGAAGTTGGGATTGCACGGATATGTAATTGTTCGTTTTTCATCCGTCTGGCGATTTTCAATAAGGCCAGATAGGCAGTCGAACCCGAACCTACTCCGATGATTTCTCCCTCTTTGACCATCGAGGAAATGATGTCTGCCACTCTCTCTTTCTCTTCTCTGTTGGAGATGGTTTTTCCCCATTCCAAAGATGATAATATTGTCTTTCCCCATTCCATGATTTATCGACTTTGTTTTAGTAACCATAACCCTATGTATTAGGTGGCATAACCCATAGGGTTAGCCCCCGTAAAGCATAGCTTTTTTAGATCCGATCCAATACTGTTTCGATCAGCCCGGCGATGGAACCTTTGTATTCGGTATTCATGTCTTGGGTTACCCGTCCGGCAATGATGCAGCACACGGTCATGGCACGATGTCCCATCAAGGCGGACAGCCCGGCGAGGGACGAACTCTCCATTTCGAAGTTGGTAATCCGGCTATCGTTGAACTTGAAGGCTTCTATTTTCCGGTTCAACTCCGGATCGGCGAGTGGCAGGCGGAGCCGACGACCTTGCGGACCGTAGAAACCGTTGGCCGCAATCGTTACTCCCCGGATAATATCATTTTGTGTGATCTGTTCGACCAGAGAAGGATCAGCGGAAACAACATAGGGCTTGATACCGTTTAGCTTCCATTCCAATTGTCTTATCAGTTCCGATTCGAAAGCCTTGTCGCGCACTTCCTCGGAGCCGGCATAAAAATACAGGACTCCGTCGAACCCGATCGATTTTCCGGCAGCGACATAAGTCCCGACAGGAACAAACGGTTGCAATCCTCCTGAAGTGCCGACACGCACCATTGTCAGTTGCCGGAATTCCGGTTTGATGGTGCGAGAGGCAAAGTCGATGTTTGCCAGAGCGTCCAGTTCATTCAGGACGATGTCGATATTATCGGTCCCGATGCCGTGTGAAAGCGTCGTGATGCGCTTCCCTTTGTAAGTACCGGTGATGGTGTGGAATTCACGGCTCGACACTTCACATTCTTTCGTATCGAAATAGGAGGCGACAGTGTTTACGCGATCGGGATCGCCGACCATGATGATCTTGTCGGCGAGCTGTTCCGGTTTCAGATGGAGGTGGAAGCAACTGCCATCGGGATTGATAATAAGTTCAGAAGGAGCGATCATTGGGCTTAGTCTTTTAATGGTTTCGAAGGTACACTTGACGGTTTGGCGATTGCTTCTCGCATGCTGGTGTCTGCTTCGATATTCTTCATCTTATAATAGTCCATGATACCCAAATTGCCGCTACGGAAAGCTTCGGCCATAGCCTTGGGTACTTCGGCTTCGGCTTCGATAACCTTTGCACGGGCTTCCTGTGCTTTGGCTTTCATTTCCTGTTCGACAGCAACGGCCATAGCACGACGTTCTTCGGCCTTTGCCTGGGCGATATTCTTGTCGGCTTGAGCCTGGTCCATTTGCAGATAAGCTCCGATGTTCTTGCCTATGTCGATATCGGCGATGTCGATGGACAAGATTTCGAATGCAGTCCCCGCATCCAAACCTTTGCGGAGAACCAGTTTGGAGATGGAATCTGGGTTTTCCAATACGCTTTTATGATTTTCAGACGAACCGATAGAGGATACAATACCTTCGCCGACACGGGCCAGAATCGTTTCTTCGCCGGCCCCTCCGACTAACTGCTTGATATTGGCACGGACCGTCACACGCGCTTTGGCGATCAGCTGAATACCGTCTTTGGCAACGGCTGTAACGGGAGGTGTGTCGATGACTTTCGGGTTTACCGACATCTGCACGGCTTCGAATACGTCACGTCCTGCTAAGTCGATAGCGGTTGCCATCTGAAAAGGGAGGTCGATATTCGCTTTCGATGCGGAAACGAGGGCATGGACAACCTTTTCGACATGTCCGCCTGCCAGGTAGTGTGCTTCCAGTTCGTCACGGGTCAGCATTTTCAGACCAGCTTTGTGGGCTTCGATCATGGCGCGAGTGATGACATAAGGCGGCACGTTACGGATACGCATCAGGAAAAGCTGTATCAGCGAGATGTTGACACCTGAAACTTTTGCCGAGATCCATAGGAGGAACGGCACATAATAAAAGAAAATTACCAGCAGCAATATCGCTGCCCCCAAAAGGGCGAGAGGTACAAAGGTCATTTCCATGTGAGTAGAATTATGATTTATGAATTATGATTTATTTTTCAACTTTTAATTTTCACGATTACATTATAACCGTCGACGCGTATCACCTCGACCGGTGTGTTTTCGTCAATCAGTTCGTCCACCGATTTGGCTTCCACCATAATCCCGTTAATACGAGCCTTCCCGATTGGAGCGAGGCGTGAAAGTGTCAACCCTTCGTCACCCGGTACGATCCCCAGATCACGGCTGGACACCAGCTTGGAATCGATGTCGGTTTTCAAAGCCACCCGGTTGAAGGATTTGGAACGCAACAACCAGACGAAGGAGGCTATGAATACGAGCAATGATACCGCCAATGTCACATTTCCCACCGGCGTACCGACTGAGTAGGCATAGATCAGGCCACCGGCAGCAAAAAGGAATCCTCCCACACCGGCAACCGTGATACCTGGTAACATAAATATTTCCAGCAGGATGAGTACGATGGCTACAACCATTAGGAAAGCGATGATGAACGTTTCAAATATCATATAGGCACTTGTTTTATCGTTTGTTTTTCAGATAATTGATCTCTGCATTACGGGCTTTCTTTTCCAATTCGCCGGGTTGTTCCAGCAAAGCATTCAGTTGTTCTTCCGCTTGCAGGATGGTAGGCTTCAACTGCTCTTTGCGGGCCGTGTTGCCTTGGGCATAGGAAGTGCGCAGACCATCGAGTTTTTCATTCAACTCTTTGATCTGTTTGTTCAAGGTAACTACTTTTTCGTAATAGCTCTTTGCTTCTGGGCTGTTGATCTCATCGAGCTTGTAATAGACGATATTACCTGCGATGATGAATTCAAAATCCTTTTCGATCTTTTCCTCTCCGTAGGGTATTTCCATATGGGACAGGCGAATCAGATCGGTATAGTCGGAACCTTCCTTCCAGGAATCCCGGATGGAAGTTATCGCGGCACGGGCCCGTTTCATTTCGATGTCTTCGCTTTCCACTCGTTTGTGCTCCGGGTTCGGGATAAAAAGATAGACGCAGGCTTTACCCTCCGGCTGGAAACGGTCGGATACGAACCATCCCAATCCTTTTACTTCGTCGAAGACCATCATATAATCGTTGTAGGGCGAATTGAACGGCATACCCAACTGCTCTGGTGCCAGATAAGTGTCGGAATTGATGTTGTAGCGGGTGACAAAGAGGTCATAACCGCCAATCGAACCGTTCCCTTTGGAAGAATAATAGATTGTAGCGCCATCGGAAAGGACGAACGGGTAGTTGTCGTCATCATTGCTGTTGATATTCATCGGTAACTGTTTTTCGTCACCCCATTCGTCCATAAGCATGGACTGGGTGAAAAGGCAATAATGGTCGTTGTCCGTCGAATGTGCATAGTAAATCTTGTCGCCTTTCTGGTTCTTGTATACGGTCGAACTTACAGGCTCGTTTGTCTGGAAAAAATCTTTGTAGGAATCGAGTGTGCCGCTTTCTTCACTCAAGATATAGGCGGAAAGGAAATTGTCTTTGTCCACGACCAGGCTATCAATGATCTGAATGTCTTCCACCTTTTCCATCATGCGTTGTGCATTGTTTGCCAGATCGAGCTTGGCTTCGAACGCTTGTGGGTCCTGTTTTTTCTTTGCCAGCAGGTTGATGTATTCTTCTAGCATTTCTCCGGCTTGGTCGAAACGATAGGTCTTGTAGTAGACTTCGGACATATAACGGTATGCTTCCTGTACTTTGCGTTTGACAGCTACTTTCAAATGCTTTTCCGCACCGGTCAGATCGCCGGTCTCGTAGCAGCAGACACCATACCAATGATTATAGGAGGAATTGCTTGGCGCTTGCTTAACCAGCTTTTCAAAGGCGGGTTTGGCCTCTGCGTACTTTCCTTCGTTGTATAATTTTTTTGCTTCAGCCAGACTTTGTGCATGCAGCCCGCCGCAGAGTAACGTAATTCCTATTGTGTAAAACAGTTTATTAGATAACCAATTCATCGATTTATGATTTATGAATTATGATCTATGATTCGGATTTATGGCTTATAATTCATAAATCTAAAATCATAAATCATTACTTTTGTGTCCGATTACAAAAATAGGAATTAAAATCAAGAATCAAAACCCTTATTTTTTAATTCTTAATTTTTAATTCTTAATTAGTAAAGTATGGCAAAGTTGACAGAAGAGGAACTCCTGTTTCGTAAAGTAGAAGAGAAAGTCAAGAAGGCGATATTCGAATACGGCCTGATTGTGGATGGCGACCGCATATTGATCGGATTGTCGGGGGGGAAAGATTCGCTGGCGCTGGTGGATCTGCTCGGACGCCGTTCCAAGATATTCCGGCCCCGGTTCGAGGTGGTCGTGACACATATCGTGATGTCGAATATTCCTTATCGTTCGGATATCAGTTACTTGAAAAGCCGGGCAGACGAGTACGGCCTTCCCTTTTTCGTGCATGAGACGAGTTTCGACGCTTCGACCGATACCCGTAAATCCCCTTGTTTCCTTTGCTCCTGGACACGGCGGAAAGCCTTGTTTGATATTGCAAAGAAGCATGGTTGCAACAAGATTGCCCTCGGACATCATCAGGACGATATTCTTGAAACCCTTCTGATGAACATGATCCACCAGGGAGCGATCGGAACGATGCCGCCGCGCTTGAAGATGGATAAGTTCGATATGGAGATTATCCGCCCCATGTGTCTGGTGGAGGAGAAAGACTTGACCCGGATTGCTGCGTGGAGGGGATATCGGAAACAGATTAAGAATTGCCCGTACGAATCCGGCTCCAGCCGTTCGGACATGAAGGAGGTGCTGTCGCGTCTGGAGGTGATCAACCCCGAGGCGCGTTATAGCCTTTGGAACAGTATGTCGAATATCCAGGAAAATTATCTTCCGAAAATCATAAATTATAAATCATAAATCATCTCATGCAAGGATTTTATACTATTCTGTTATTGGTCGCATCCAATATCTTTATGACGTGTGCTTGGTATGGGCACCTGAAGATGAAGCAGCAGTTCAGCTGGTTCGAGCATCTGCCGTTGATCGGTGTTGTCCTGTTCAGCTGGTTTCTGGCATTTTTCGAATATTGCTTCCAAGTTCCGGCAAACCGGATGGGCTTTCGCGATAATGGTGGGCCGTTTAACCTGATCCAGTTGAAGGTGATCCAGGAGGTGATTACGCTGGTCGTCTTTGTAGGTTTCAGCTCGATAGCCTTCAAAGGCGAATCGTTTAAGTGGAACCACGCACTGGCTTTCCTGTTTCTGGTGGCGGCGGTTTATCTGGTGTTTAAGAAATAGTCCGAATTTGTTGATCCAGATAATCCATTATTGCCTTTTCATCATCCGGATGAAACCATCGGATGCTGGTGTCCCGTTTGAACCAGGTCATTTGTTTGCGGGCGTAAACGCGGGAGTTGCGTTTTATCTTTTCAATAGCGAAATCTAATGTCCATTCGCCATCCAGGTACTTGAACAGTTCTTTGTAACCGACTGTGTTAAGGGAGTTCAATTCGCGGAAAGGATAGACGCGGCGTGCTTCTTCCATCATGCCATCGGCCATCATTTGGTCTACACGGCGATTGATGCGGTCGTAAAGTTCTTCACGGTCACGGGTAAGTCCTATCTGGATGATCCGGAAAGGCCGTTCTTTGCGGGTGTTGGTACGGAAAGAAGAATAGGGTTTGCCTGTCATACGGCAGATTTCTACGGCGTGGATCACACGCTTATAATTGTTGCGGTCGACCTCTTCGTAATGCAAAGGATCGGCCTCTTTCAACTCGGCAAGGATAGGAGAGAGCCCTTCTTCTTCAAATTGTCTATAGATGGCAGTCCGGATTTCGGGGGTGACAGTGGGGATGTCGTCGATCCCTTTTGTAACGGCATCGATATACATCATGCTGCCACCTGTCATAACGACGGTCGGATGTGCCTGGTGGAGTTCTCTGAGCAGGGACATCACATCTTCTTCGAAATTACTCGCACTGTAATAATCGGTGAGTGACAATGTGCCGACCATATAATGGCGTACACGTGCTATCTGTTCAGCCGTAGGGGCAGCCGTACCTATCGGAAGGTCTTTATAAAGCTGACGGGAGTCGGAAGAAATGATCGGAGAACCGAAATGCTCTGCTACACGCAGGCTCAGTTCCGTCTTGCCGACTCCTGTCGGCCCCAATAGGATGATAAGAGTATTGTCAATTGAATTCGTCATAGGGGTTCTCCATCGGTCCGTCGCCGAGCCCGTCAAAACCTTCTTTATCGAGTTCGTCGATATCGTATTCGGAATCGCCGTAGAAATCTTCACCTATTTCGGTGTTGCCGGCTTTGGTGTCCATCTCGTCGAACGACATGATCTGTACAGGTGCCTCACCGATAGATTTGCTGCATACGGCTTTGTCCAGATCTTTGCCCGGGATGATTTCGCGGAGTTCCATGAAGAAAGCACGTTCGGTCATATAATCGAAGACGAAAAGCAACTTCTGATGCTCGTCTTCAAGAAGCTCTTCCAGACGTGTATCTTCCATTATATAATTGTCCACCTCAGAAGTGGTATCCATTTCAACCAGTGTGATTTCCGTATTCTTGCTCCAGTCGTCATCACAGATGAAGAAAGAACACATCTGATCTTTTGTATACCCAACAGAGTCCATAATGGCATTGTACAAATCCAAGAATGTCGCTTCCGAGTCGATCTTAATCTCGCGTTTGAAGTCGTCAACTTCATCTGATAGAATTAGAAATCTAAATACCATAATCGTTATTATTTTTTGTTACATTATTTACTCATCGATCGAACCCCTGACGATACCGCGCTGGGATGATTTGATGAAGTTCAGGATCAGATCCCGTTCTTCGCTGGGCTCGTATTCGGTTTCGATGGCTTTCAAGGCTTCCGTATTGTTGAGGCCACGCGTATAAAGTGTACGGTAGATGTCTTGGATCAAGAATACCTGGCTGTTGGTAAATCCGCGACGGCGTAATCCTACGATATTGATACCACAGTACACGATCGGGTCACGTCCGATCAGGGTATAAGGAGGAATATCTTTACCGATACGTGAACCGCCCTGTACCATGACGTGCTTGGATATACGGGAAAATTGGTGGACCAGGCTACCACCGCTAACGATGGCGAAGTCGTCGATCTCTACTTCTCCGGCTATCTGTGAAGCGTTGCCGATAATGATATTATCTTTCAGCAAGCAATCATGGGCAATATGGGAATAGGCCATAATCAGGCAATTGTTTCCGACAACAGTTTTACCTTTGGAGGCCGTTCCGCGGTTGACGGTCACGCATTCGCGAAGAATGGTGTTGTTTCCGATTTCGGCAGTTGTAATTTCTCCTTTAAATTTCAGGTCTTGAGGGATGCCGGCAATAACGGCTCCGGGAAATACCTGGCAATTGTTACCGATCCGGGCACCGTCTAAAATAGTCGCGTGCGAATAGATACGACAGTTGTCACCGATCACGACATCTTTCTCGATTACGGCAAAAGGGTCGACTGTTGTATTTTGACCGATTTTAGCTTCGGGATGAACGACTGCTAAAGGGGATATGTTCATAATGATTTATGATTTATTATTTGTTTTTTACGATTTGTGCCATAAACTCGGCTTCGCTGACCAGCTTATCACCTACGAATACATATCCTTTCATGGTTGAAATACCACGGCGGATGGGAGCCAACAACTCCAAACGGAGGATCAGCGTGTCGCCCGGAACGACTTTCTGGCGGAATTTAACGCCGTCGATCTTCATGAAATAAGTGGAATAGCGTTCCGGTTCGTCTACCGAATTCAGAACAAGCAACCCGCCGGTCTGGGCCATCGCTTCTACTTGCAGTACGCCCGGCATAACCGGTTCCTGGGGAAAATGGCCTGTAAAGAAAGGTTCATTGCTCGTGATGTTTTTCACCCCCACGATATAGTTGCCGCCGATTTCGATGATCTTGTCAACCAACAGGAACGGGTAACGATGCGGGAGCAGTTCGCGGATACGGTTGATATCCATAACCGGAGTGCTGTTCGGATCATAGACGGGAGCCTGAACTTCGTTTAGTTTGATGTCCTTGCGGATCATGCGTGCCAACTGGTTGTTGATCTTATGTCCCGGACGGGTAGCGATTACACGGCCGCGGATCGGTTTGCCGATCAGTGCCAGATCTCCGATCACATCAATCAGCTTGTGACGTGCCGGCTCGTTGTCGAATACCAGCGGTTTATTGTTGATGTAGCCTAAGTCTTGTACGTCCTTATGCGGGATAGACAGCTTGTCGGCAAGGTTGTCAAGCACCTCCTGCGATACTTTCTGGTCATAGATGACGATCGCGTTGTCGAGGTCGCCACCTTTGATCAGGTTATTCTGTAACAACATCTCTACTTCGCGGACAAACACGAATGTACGGGAAGCGGCCAATTCTGTCGGGAATTCACTCAGGTCATTCAGTGTGGCGAATTGGTTGGAAAGCACTGGTGAATTGAAAGAAATCAGTACATTGACGCTAAATTTGTCGTCCGGCAGGATAATGAGGGAAGAACCTGTCTCTTCATCCTTCACTTCGATCTTGTGCTTTACGATATAATAATCTTTCGGTGCGTTTTGTTCCACGACACCGGCTTTCTGAATCTCTTCACTGAAAAAACGGGAACTACCGTCGAGAATCGGGAATTCGGGTGCATTCACCTCTATCAGGCAGTTATCTATTTCGTAGGCATATAAAGCTGCCATCGCGTGTTCAATGGTACTTACCTGGATACCGTTTTTGGAAAGTACGGTTCCCCTCTGGGTTCCGGCTACGTTTTCAGCAACGGCATCGATTACAGGTTCTCCTTCCAGGTCAACACGTTTGATTTTGTATCCATGATTTTCGGGTGCAGGATGGAAAGTAATCTGGATATCCAAACCTGTATGCAACCCTTTTCCTTGCATAGAGAAACTCGTGGCAAGCGTCTTCTGTTTCTGCATACGATCTATATGATTTATGATTTATAATTTATGATTTATTCATTGTCAATTGTGCATTGTCAATTGCCAATTTAAGTCGTTCTATCTCACGCTGCATCTGTCCCATCTGTCGATACATATCCGGCAGGCGATTGAAGATTGCGCTGGAGCGCATAAACGCCTTTGCGTTGATAGCCGGAGCACCTAACAGGGTTGTCGGTTCTTTTACATCGCTGATCACGCCGCATTGTGCACCGAATACTACATGGTCCGCCACATGGATATGGCCGGATAACCCAGCCTGGCCTCCGAACATGCAATGGCTGCCAATCTTTACGGACCCGGCAATACCTACTTGAGCTGCCATGACCGTATTTTCGCCGACTTCCACGTTGTGAGCAATCTGTACCAGATTGTCCAGTTTGACTCCTCGGCGGATGATGGTCGAGTCCATAACGGCGCGGTCTATCGTGGTATTGGCCCCGATTTCGACATCGTCTTCCAGTACGACATTTCCCAACTGGGGGATCTTCTTGTAGTTATCGCCTTCCGGAGCGAAACCGAAACCATCCGATCCGATCACGCTTCCGGCGTGCAGAATGCAGTTGTTGCCGATTACACAGCCGTTGTAGATAGTTGCGTGTGGATAGATCGTACAGTTATCGCCAATGGTCACATGGTCTCCGATGTAGGCGTGTGGATAAATGCGGCTGTTCTTGCCGATCTTCACATCTTCGCCAATGTAGGCGAAGTTGCCGACATAACATCCTTCGCCGACCGTTGCCGAACCGGCGATAAACGCCGTAGCATCTATACCCGCTTTCTTGGCATTCGCCTGTTCCACCATGTTCAACAGGATGGCGAGCGAAGCATAGGCATTGGCAACCTTGACCAATGTAGCTTTTACCGGTTCGGCGGGAGTGAAATCATTGTTTACTAAAACAATGCTTGCTTCAGTTTTGTAGATAAAATGTTCATATTTAGGATTTGCCAGGAAGGTCAATGTTCCTGGCTTACCTTCTTCTATCTTTGAGAAGTTGTTGACTTTCACTTCAGGGTCGCCTTCGACGGTTCCACCTAAAACGCTCGCTATTTGTTGGGCTGAAAACTCCATTACTTAATCTTTTATATGTATTTCAAATGCAACTGCCCGGACTTGCTTCAAGGCAGTTTGCAAAAATGGTGAAAATTATTGGGATAGCCTATGCTTTGCAGGGAATAATTCCTTTATCGTGCAGATATCCTGCCATTTCGCGTTGTACGGCCAGGGCTGCTTCACGCGCTACATTGGCAAAATTCTCCGTTTTGTCTGCATATATGATAGCACGGGAGGAGTTTACCAGTAATCCGCACTGGTCGTTCATGCCGTACTGAGCCACTTCGGCGAGGCTTCCACCCTGTGCGCCTACGCCCGGAACCAGCAGGAAGTGGTTGGGAGCATGTTTGCGGATATCCAGGAACATTTTTCCCTGGGTGGCGCCTACCACATACATCATCTGTTCGTCTGTAGCCCAATCCTGCGACTTTTTCAGTACTTTTTCGAATAACCGTTCACCAGCTGCATCTTCTGTCAACTGGAAATCGTGCGAACCTTTGTTAGAGGTCAGTGCCAGCAGGATCACCCAGGCTTCCGGATAGATCAGGAATGGTTTCACACTGTCTTCACCCATATACGGAGCGACCGTTACGGCATCCACCTTGATATGGTCGAAGAAAGAACGTGCATACATTTCGGAAGTGTTTCCGATGTCCCCGCGCTTTGCATCGGCAATGATAAACTGGTCGGGATAGTTTTCACGTAGGTAAGCGACAGTCTTTTCGAATGACAGCATACCTTTTACGCCCAAACTTTCATAGAAGGCCAGGTTTGGTTTATAAGCCACGCAGTAATCGGCTGTCGCGTCGATAATCGCTTTGTTGAATGCAAAGATCGGATCTTCTTCAGACAGCAGGTGCTGCGGGATCTTCTTTATATCTGTATCGAGCCCCACGCAAAGAAAGGACTGCTTTTTCTTGATGTTTTCGAATAATTGCTGCTTGTTCATGTTGTTACGTGTAAAAAATTAGTCTAAAAATGATGTTATAGTTCAGACTCTTTCAGTCGTTCAGCGTTCTCGGCCACGATCAGTTGGTCGAGGCATCCTTGTATATCCCCATCCATAAAGGCTGAAAGATTGTAAATCGTGTAGTTGATACGGTGGTCGGTGATGCGTCCCTGCGGATAGTTGTAGGTACGGATCTTTGCCGACCGGTCACCGGTGGAGACCATCGTCTTACGTTTATTAGCAATGTCATCCAGATATTTCTGGTGCTCCTTGTCATATATAAATGAACGCAGGCGCGTAAGGGCGCGTTCCTTGTTCTTCGGTTGGTCGCGTGTTTCGGTACATTCGATCAGGATTTCTTCGCTTACGCCTGTATTCGGGTTTTTCCAGACATAGCGCAGGCGGACGCCTGATTCGACCTTGTTTACGTTCTGTCCTCCGGCTCCACCCGAACGGAACGTATCCCATTTGATTTCGCCTTCGTTAATTTCCACATCAAACTCATCTGCTTCGGGAAGGACGGCAACGGTTGCAGCTGATGTATGCACGCGTCCCTGTGTTTCGGTAGCCGGCACACGTTGTACGCGATGCACGCCCGATTCATATTTAAGAGTTCCGTACACCTTTTCTCCGCTTACGGTAAAGATGATTTCCTTGAAACCGCCGGCAGCTCCTTCGCTACAACTGGACAGGGCCACTTTCCAGCCTTTCATCTCGCAATACTTCACGTACATGCGATACAGGTCTCCGGCAAAGAGTGCTGCTTCGTCGCCACCCGTTCCGCCACGTATTTCGACAATGGCGTTTTTGTCGTCCTGCGGGTCGGCCGGCACGAGGAGTAGCTTGATCTCCTCTTCCAGTTCCGGAATACGCGCTTCACAGGCAGCCGCTTCTTCACGGGCTATTTCTTTCATCTCCGGATCGGTTTCGGCCATCATCAAACGGGCTTCTTCCAAACCGTTGAGGCATTGCATGTATTCCTTGCGGGCTTTTATGATTTCGTTCAGCTCCTTGTATTCTTTCGTGAGCTTGACGTATCTTTTCTGGTCAGCGATGACGTTAGGGTCCGTAATGAGCGTCGACACCTCTTCGAAGCGGGACACCAGACCTTCCAGTTTTTCTAATAGCGTGTTATTCTCAGCCATATATGAACTCACCGAACTCGCTTTTAATAATCAGTTCCTTCTTGTCGCTTTCTTCTACCCGGCCGACAATTTGCGCGTCGATATTGAATGATTTGCTGATGGCAATCACTTCTTCCGCATGTTCCGGAGAAAGATAGACTTCGAGACGGTGTCCCATGTTGAACACTTTATACATCTCATCCCAAGCCGTACCGCTCTGTTCCTTGATCGTCTTGAACAGTGGGGGAACGGGAAACATATTATCCTTGACCACGCGACAATTATTGCCGACGAAGTGCATCACCTTAGTCTGTGCGCCGCCTGAGCAATGTACCATTCCATGAATATCCGGGCGCAAAACATCCAACAGCTTCTTAACGACCGGAGCATAGGTCCGTGTAGGAGAAAGCACCAGTTTGCCTGCGTTCAGCGGCGATCCTTCTACGGGGGCGGTCAGCTTCAAGCCTCCGCTGTAAACCAGTTCGTCGGGGACAGCTTTGTCGAAACTTTCCGGGTATTTTTCTGCCAGATATTTGGCAAACACGTCGTGGCGTGCACTGGTCAGCCCGTTGCTTCCCATGCCTCCGTTATATTCTTTCTCGTATGTAGCCTGTCCGAAAGAAGCCAATCCGACGATCACGTCGCCCGGACGGATGTTCGCATTGTCGATCACGTCGGCACGTTTCATGCGGCAGGTAACCGTACTGTCGACGATGATGGTGCGGACCAGATCGCCTACATCGGCCGTTTCGCCACCGGTCGCGTAACAACCGACTCCCATTTCGCGAAGTTCGGCTAATAGTTCGTCTGTCCCGTTGATGATGGCGGAGATCACTTCACCCGGAATCAACAGCTTGTTGCGTCCGATGGTGGAGGATACTAATATGTTGTCTACGGCGCCCACGCACAGCAGGTCGTCGATATTCATTATCAAAGCATCTTGCGCGATACCTTTCCATACGGACAAGTCGCCGGTTTCTTTCCAATACATATAAGCCAGAGATGACTTGGTTCCGGCTCCGTCGGCATGCATGATGTTGCAATATTCAGGATCGCCTCCCAGAATGTCGGGAATGATCTTACAGAATGCTTGGGGAAAGATTCCCTTGTCGATGTTCTTTATTGCGTTGTGAACATCTTCTTTCGAAGCGGATACACCGCGTAGATTATAACGTTGGTCACTCATTGTTTTTGTGAATTTGTCTGCAAAGATACTATTTTTTGTCTTACTTATCTAAGTTTTAGCACATCTCCTTCTTCGGGAATATAATCTTTGTGCTTTTTATTTATCTTATATAAGCTCTTGATCTGTATTCCGTATTTCTGTGCGATGCTGTGCATGGACTCGCCTACCTGTACGACATGGTCATAATTCGGCTTGTCTGCTTTCTTCTTTTTCTTTTCCAGATAAACAATATCGTTTTTCTGTAACGGGAAATCTTCCGGTACTTCGTTGTATTTCTTCAAGTCTTTTACCCGGAAGCCGAGGCTGGCGGCTATGTCGTCGAAGCTATCTTTACCGTTGGAGTAGACATACAGCAAGCCGTTTGTACGGTAGATCGTATAGCGGGAGATGCGTGCCGGTTGTTTGCCCTTCTTCTTACCGCCTTTTGCCGTATCATACCGGTAGAGGTCATAATCTTCGATCAACTTGATCAGCCGGTTGGCGTAGGCGCGGTCTGTAGCGTACCCGCATTTCTGAAGCCCTCTTGCCCAGCCTTTATAGTCGGTGACTTTCAGTTTGAACAGGCGGGCATAGCGGGGACGGTCAACCAGAAAACGGGCGTGGTCTTCGTAAGACTGTTCCGGATTTTTATATTTGCGGAAACATTCTCCCCGCAGGTCGTCGTCGTGATAGACACGCCCACCTCTCCAATCGGAATGACATTTGATGCCGAAATGGTTGTTCGACTTGCGTGCCAGCTCGCTCCGGCCGGCCCCCGACTCCAATAATCCTTGTGCAAGCGTGATACTGGCAGGGATACGGTACTTTTTTTGATGCTGAACAGCTAAACTGCTGTATTGTTTGATATACTTTTCGTATGCCGGCACTTTCCGTTGGCTGGCTCCGAGTGCCGTCCCGGTAACGGACAGCACCAACAGCAGGGAAAGGATTCGTAATGTTAATCGCATGACTGATTCGTTGTATGTAATTATATTTAACGGCAAAGATAATTAATTTGTTTTACATCATTGTCATAGTCGTGTGCCGGGGCGGGAGGCCGTATCAAAATTTGATAGATATGGATTATAAATGATGATTGGTCACCATGCTATTTATAAATAAGGATTACGCGGATCTCTGATTTGGCTCCACCTGCCCTCGAAACTTTTTGATTATTATGAGGTATAAAGGTGAAGGTAATCATCCGAACTGTCTTCACCCTTGTCTTGTCCTGATTTAGGTTGACCATGTCACTCTGATTCGTTTTTACTACTATGTATTTAAGTGAAAGGTAAGTATTTACAGCTATTACTACCACTTTTTAACCTTTCGCCCTTGGTCGAAAAGGCTTTTGACATTGGTCGAAAGTGCTTTTGACCAAGGGCGAAAGCCTTTTCGACTAAGGGTAAAAGGTCTATGGTTGGGATGTTTGACAATAAATGTATTTGGGGGTTCTCTACATTTTCTTTATTTTTGCTTGTATCATTTAGAATGTTATTTCATGAAAGAAATCAAGTTGGAGACAAAAATCCGGATCTATCCTCTTGCCGAGCTTCCGGAAGAGGAGTTGCGGCTAATGGAGGCAGCCATAAAAGCGACGGGACAATCGTATGCTCCTTATTCGAAGTTTCATGTCGGAGCGGCAGCCTTGCTGGAGGACGGCACGATCGTAACCGGCAGTAATCAGGAGAATGCCGCTTACCCTTCCGGTTTGTGTGCGGAGCGCGTGGCGTTGTTTCATGCCGGCCATAAATATCCGGATATTGCCGTTGTCGCTCTTGCTATTGCTGCCGCCACGAATGGTAGCCAGGTCGAGAGCATTTCCCCTTGTGGTGCCTGCCGCCAGGTTTTGTTGGAGGCGGAACAGCGTTATGGCAAGTCAATGAAGGTCTTGTTGTGTGGTACAAAAGAAGTAGTGGTGGCGGAGAGTGCCGAATCGCTGTTGCCACTTTGTTTCGGGGCGAAAGATCTGAAAGATGATTAAAAAGAAAAAGAGGCACAAGCCTGGGGAGGTGATAAATTAGCTTACTGCTTCCCGGCGGCGGTGTGCCTCTTGTGCGCTGTTGTTATGCGCATTTTCTTAATTGTCAAATATCCGGATCAATAGGTTCGACCTTCAGAGGTTCCAGGTTGTTTTCTGCTCCTGGATAACCTATGTTTTGGTTAATCACGCCTCCTGTGTTACTTGTGATAGCGGTTTCAGGAATCGGCCATAAAATGTGGTGTACGCTCATGCGGTATTCACCGTTCGGAATTTTAACACCCTTATTGAAGAAATTATTCTTGACGGAAACCCAATCGAAATAGAAGTTTACGCCGGTATCTTTGCAGTTCGTACCGATACCACCCGGTCCTGAAATGTTATCCAATTTATACACACGTCCGTCCAAAGCTTCGCATGCCTTACCGGTCTTGGCATACAAATAGGAGATACGGACCAATTCGACATGGCGGTTTTCTTCGTAATACAATTCCCTGGCTCGTTCGGCAAGTACGTCGGCAATACCGACGGTTCCGTTTAGAGGTTCCGCACCGGCACGTTCACGGACAACATTCAGCATTGCAGCTTCATTTGCCATATCGCCTTTCCAATAATAACATTCTGCCAACATCAAGTAAACTTCTGCAGAACGATAAATATACCAAGGTGTTTCTCCTCCTTGGAAATCCTGAGTCTTTGTTGGATCAGGGACGAATACTTTATAATGTGGCCACATGTACCAGCAACGGATGGAGTCGGCGACAGAAAGGTCAACCGGGCGAATCAAGTTTTGTCCGTAATAAGGATTGTTCGATTTCTTCAAGCCGGGATCGTTATAGCGTAAATCTTCCATCCGCTTCCAGCTATCATGATTGAATGGTCCGCGTAAGTCGTTCTTTTCTTTTTCAGTCCAAATTTCGTATTGGTAATAATTGGTTGGGCGTAACGTTCCGATACCGCGACCGTATTGGGTGTCGTTATCGATTTCCGTATTTTTGTCCGCTCCGTCGGGTGCAATGGCAGTGCCACTTTTCCCGTCAGGTGTCTTAATGGCACCACCTTTTGCCCAATAAGGCACAGCATTACGCATGGTATAAATACGGTTGTCTTTATCCAATGGGGTGGTCGTTGGATGGGCGACCACATACATGATACCTTCCGTGTTGTTCATGTCAATTTTGGCTTCCACACTGTGCAAATCATGCATCAGGTTGGTGTTGGGCTTTGTCTGATTCCCTGTGAAACGTTCGGTCATCAACGGATGACGTCCGACGACTTCTTTACCGACCGTAATAGCGCGGTCGAAATCACCGGTGGCCATACACAATTTCATAAGTAAGACACCGCACGCGTCCTTGTTGGCACGTCCGCGCGGTTGTACTTCCGGCACCCACTGGTAAGCAAACTCCATGTCTTTCTTGCACTGTTCCAAGATACTCCAACGGTCGTACGTATAAAAATCCAATTTCGGTTCAGTGATTTCCCGATCCAGATAAGGGACGTCGCCGAACTGGTGTGTCAGTTTGTAATAACGATAGGCACGTTGGAAATAAGCAGCTCCCAATACCGCCTTTCGCTCTGCTTCGTCTTTGTATTTGGCTGCATCCAAACGGCTGATGGCGATATTTGCATATTTGATACCTTTGAATCCTTCTTCCCAATACCATTTGTTTTTACCTTTCATGTCGTTTTTCGTCCGGGAGGGTAACATTTCGTTATCCAAATCGACCAGGGAACCGCTTTCGTCTGTCTTTCCATGTATGGCGATGTCGGTCAGATACATTTCTGTTAGAATCGGAGCGCCGTCTCCGAAAAATTCATGACGCATATTACGTTCACAGGCTGTCAAAGCGGCATAAAGTCCTTCTGCATCCACATATGTGTTTTCTGGTGAATAGAAAGACAAAGGTTTCGGTTCCAGCCAACTGTCACTACAGGAATTTAGCATGGGTAAGGTGGCCAATGCCAGGATTATACAATTTTTCTTGTTGATATTCATATTCTTATTATATTTTTTCAGGTTAATTATAAAGTAAAATTCACTCCGAAATTCACCGTACGCAAAGTTGTATCGCCACCTTCCGGATCACCGAAATCCCAACCGGTAATCACGAACGGGTTACGGACTGCTAAAGAGAAGCGCATGTTTTGTACAGCTATCTTTTTCAATAAATGTTTGGGAACGCTATAGGATAAAGTGATGTTTTCCATGCGGACAAACGTTTTCTTTACATAATTGCTACCCTTATTGGTTGAACCGATACGGGCATAATCGTTTGTCGGGTTGTCTGCGGTCCAGCGTGGAATGTCGACAATCGTATAGCGGTCATACATACCGCCTGTATTGGCGGCACGGTTGAACGTACCATATTGTCCTACATGTGAATACATCATGAATGACAGGCTTAGATTTTTGAAGAATGTGAATTCGTTACGCCAAGACCAATAATATCGCGGAGTCTTGTAACCTTGGAATACCTTGTCTTTCGTATCCAGTACTCCATCCCCGTTTTGGTCAATATACTTGAAGTCACCCGGCTTGTTACCATATTTTGATGCTTCTTCCTCTTCACCCAATTGCCAAACCCCGTCACGCTCGTAGTCCCAGATCTGTTCGGTGTCATGACCGATAAACCATTTGTTTTCATAGTCGTCGGCCTCTTTATATCCGATCACGTTCCCATTGTCGTCTTTCACTTCTTCTACATCGCCATAAAGATGTTTGATCTTACGACGATTGAAAGAAAACGTACCGCTTGAATTCCATGCAAAATTGTCGTGGTTAATCAAATTGGCATTCAACGAAAGTTCGAAACCTCGGTTTGTCAAAGCTCCCAGATTGGCCATTACGCTGGCATATCCTAAGATGGAAGGTAATGAGCGATTGACTAACAGGTCGTTCGATTCGGCCATATACGTTTCGACGCTACCGCTTAACTTGTCTCCGAACAGAGAGAAATCTAAACCGATATTGTAAGACTCTGTTCGTTCCCATTTCAATTGGCTGTTAGGCATACGGTTGATGTATACCTGAGAAGTCAGATAGACATTTCCGTTCGGGTCGACATATGTATAAGCTCCGGAATTTAGTTGAGCCAATGCTTCGTACTGGCCAATGTCACGGTTTCCGTTTTGTCCCCAGGAAAAACGTAATTTACCATAATCCAGCCAGTCGGATGTTTTTTCCATAAACTTTTCAGATGTGAATACCCAACCCAAAGCTACGGCCGGAAACGTGGCACGTGGGTTCATCTGCCCGAATGCCGAATAACCGTCACGGCGGACAGAGGCCGTTAGCATATATTTGTCTTTAAAAGAGTAGAACAAACGTCCCATCAAAGCATCACCGGTCTTATATGTGTCATTGCTGGAAACAGACGGAGCCGTACCGGCACCTATATTATGGAATCCCAATATGTCGCTCGGTGAATAGAGTTTATTGCTTGCCACTGTTTGCCACCATTGCCCTTTTTCTGCATTGGCCAGGAAAGTCGCTTCAACTCGATGGTCTTTGCCGAATTCTTTTTTCCAACGGACAATGTTATCTACTTGCCAGTTGAATGTTTTTTCATTTTTGCGTTCGGACCGGCCACCGTCACCTGCCCATTCCGGATGTTCGGATGATTCGTGGTTCATATATTCATACCAATGGTAACGAGGCGTGAAATTCATTTGATATTCCAAGCCGAACGGTAATTTGACAATTGCATATAAGTTCGCATTCAGGTCATGGTTGATGTCACGCCTGTCACGGTATAAATTATCGAAGAACGGGTTTTTCGTATTGTTGTCGCCGGATGGATACATACGGTATGGACTGTCCAATATATCGATATCGTTTGTCGTAAAAGGAGAGTTATGCTCGCGTTGGCCCACATCGGCTGCTAAATATCCCCCTAAGCGGGTTGCAAATTGTGCATTTACACCCACTGTCAAAAAAGAAGTTACATTCGATTCCAAATTCAAGCGAGAGCGGAAATTACGATAGCGATCGCCGACTTTTACTCCTTCGCGGTCTGCATATCCCAAAGACCAATAATAAGAAAAGTCTTCTTTACGGTTTGAAATGCTGACAGTATAATCCTGCTGTAATCCGGTTTGGAAAACAACATCATCCCAATCTGTTTCGATTCCGTTTAAATAATTCTCCATTTCGATCGTTTTGAAGTTTAAACGGGTCAACCATTTGTAGATCATTGTCTTTTCATCCGGTAAGGCAGAGACAGGAGATTTTTGGTCATAATTATACCAAGCCAATGGGTCAATTCCTGCTGTCGACAAAGTTCGCGGATCGGTAAATTTACCTGGCTGTGCAGCTATTTCTGCTTCCGTCATTAAGCTTTCGCCATATTCTTGTCGGAATTTGATGAATCCTGCACCATCAACCGTTTTAGGCAGAAGTGCGTTGCTTACCATACCGACGTTAGCATTAAATGAAATTACAGGTTTTCCTGTTTTTCCTTTTTTGGTGGTAATAGCTACTACTCCATTGGCGGCTTTTGCTCCATAAACGGCAACTGAACTGGCATCTTTCAAAACATCGATGTTTTCGATATCCATAGGATTAATGTCTTGTAAAGATCCATCATAGATAACACCGTCCAAAACTAACAAAGGAGAGGAGCCTGCTTTCAAAGAATTTTTTCCGCGTATTTGCAGATCAGCGGTACCGGCGGCATCTGTAGCCATTGAAATCGACAGACCGGAAGCACTGGCACGCAACAGGTCTTGGACAGAACGTGGGGCTTCAGTTTCTAATTTTTCTGTTTTTACACGCGAAATCGCCCCCGTCAAATCTTTCTTCTTTGCCGTACCGTAACCGATTACAACCACTTCTTCTAGTTCTTCCGTATCTTCTTTCATCGTTACATTGATTGTTTTCCGGTTACCAACAGGAATCTCTTGGGATATGTATCCAATATAAGAGAATACAAGGATTGTTTTTTTACCTGTTGAGGAAACACTGTATTTTCCGTCTATATCCGTTATAGAGCCGTTGGTTGTTCCTTTTTCCATCACATTTACACCAATCAAAGGTTCACCGGATTGATCTTTGACAGTACCGGTAATCGTTATATTTTGGGCAAATGATTGAGTCGTGAATAACCCTAACAGAATTGAGATCAGGTTGATTCGTATTATAAAAAATAAGTTTTGTTTTCGCATCTTAATTGGGTATTAGATTGAACATTCTAAAAATATTTATAGTAATAGATTGGAAAATAGCTGTATATGGGAAATTTAAAGTTATGAAGTGTCAAATAGGAAATGCATAATGATTATCATAATATTAGATTAATTTGTATTTGTAACTTAGTCCTTTCTGAACTACTGTTATATTCTAAGGATTACACTTCCTAAACACTTTATGTATGCAAATAAAAGTTCCTGAAATTTGTATTAGTTTAAATTTATCCGTATGTTTGCGGACACGTACGATCTGAATATGTATAGTTGTTAATTTTTTCTTTAACAATATACCATAGTTCAGAAAGAACTATGGTTGGTTAAGGTTTAGGAATAAAGGGTATTTGCCGAGTCTGACTTTTCTTTCTCTATGAGTTTAGTAAATGTTCAATTTGAGGAGATCAAATATTTCAATGAACAAAAGATGTATGTGAAGATATTTTAGGATATCTATAGGAATTTATGGAAGGATAGATATTTGTAAAAGAAAAAAGCTGACAGTCTCTAATTGATAGAACTGTCAGCTTTTTTTGAGAAGATGGTTGGTTATTTTAGATTCCCAACGAAGCCTTTATCGCTTCGATCTTTTCTGCTCCTGCTTTTTCGGCAGCCGGCAGTTCATCAAGGCTCCTTACTTTAGAATGGACTTCGCAGTAGAACTTGATCTTCGGCTCCGTACCGGAAGGACGGATAGATACTTTCGTTCCGTCTTCTGTGAAATATTGGAGGACGTTAGAGGTAGTCGGCATATCCAATGTCAATGTTTCGTTTTCTACATAGTCTTTGCCTTTCAGGGATGCGTAATCGTAGAATAATGTAACTTTGGAACCAGCGATTTCCTGTAACGGGTTTTCACGGAAATGTTTCATCATCGCTTCGATCTCTTCAGCACCGCTCTTTCCTTTCTTTACAACGGAGATCCCTTTTTCTTTAGAGAAACCGTACTGAACATAGATGTTCTGCAATAACTGGTACATCGTGATGCCCTGATCTTTTGCCCAGGCGGCGATTTCGGCCAAGATGGCACAAGCAGAAACGGCATCTTTGTCGCGAACGAAATCTTCGCACAGGAAGCCGTAGCTTTCTTCACCACCACCGATATAGTTCTTTTTCCCTTCGTTCTTTTTCATGACATCAGCGATCCATTTGAAGCCGGTGTAAACGTCATACACTTCGACGCCGTTCTTTTCGGCGATCGTGCGGATCAGCTCGGTCGTGACGATTGTCTTTACGATATATTCCTTGCCGTTGATCTTGCCGAGTTCTTTCCAGCGTGTGATGAGGTAGTAGACGAACATCAAAGCGGTCTGGTTGCCATTCAGCAATACCCATTCGCCTTCGTTGTTCTTAACGGCTGCACCTACGCGGTCTGCATCCGGATCGGAAGCCAATACCAACTCGGCATCTGTTTCCTTGGCCTTTTCAACTGCCAGAGCCAATGCTGCCGGTTCTTCCGGATTGGGGGAAACAACGGTAGGGAAGTCGCCGCTTACTACGTCCTGTTCAGGAACGTGGATGATATTCGTAAAGCCGAACGCTTTCAATGTCGGCGGGATAACCGTTACACCTGTTCCGTGGATCGGAGTATAGACGATCTTCATGTCGTGGTGGCGTGCGATGGATTCCGGTGACAAAGATATCTTTGTCAGATCATTGATATATTGTTCATCGATTTCCTTGCCGATGATTTCGATCAGTTCCTTGTTGCCTTTGAACTTGATTTCGCTGGCATTACGGATTTTGTTGACTTCGGCAATCGTATTCTTGTCATGCGGAGCGATCATCTGAGCGCCATCGTCCCAATAGGCTTTGTAACCGTTATATTCTTTCGGGTTGTGTGAAGCAGTCAGGATAATACCGCTCTGGCATCCCAATTTACGGATGGTATATGACATTTCAGGAGTCGGGCGAAGGTCTTCGAACAGATAGACCTTAATGCCGTTTGCAGAGAATATGTCAGCAGAGATTTCAGCAAATTTGCGGCTGTTGTTACGGCAGTCGTGGCCGATGACAACTTTGATCTGGTCCAGATCGGCAAATTCCTTTTTCAGATAGTTGGATAAGCCTTGTGTGGCTGCTCCTACCGTGTAGATGTTCATACGGTTTGAACCTACTCCCATGATGCCTCGCAGGCCGCCTGTTCCGAATTCCAGATCTTTGTAGAATGATTCGATCAGTTCCGTCGGATCTTCATTGTCTAACAGAGCTTGCACCTGTGCACGTGTTTCGGCGTCATAACTTTTAGTAAGCCAGCTTTGTGCTTTGCTTCTTACCATTTCTAACAGTTCCTTGTTTTCCATGACCTATATGTCTTGCTTTTAATTTAAAGAAATCCTGATTTTGAAATTAACAAAGGTACAAATAAATTGATAATTTCCAAGATTTAGGCTTTTTATTTACCAGACAAAAGAATGCTTGTATTCCGATTGATTTCCGGCTGCATCCGTAACGGTCAGTTTGAGGGTATGTTTTCCTCTTTCGAGCCGTTCTTTATCGAATTTGTAGGTAATGACCGATTTGCTGTTCATTTCGAACAGGACGTATTGTCCGTCTATCTCTCCTCGGTAGGTTTGTACGCCGCTCAGGTTATCGGACAGGCGGAAAACAAATGCATGCTTGCTGATCCATGTGTTGGCGCCCAACGGGGTGATCGTCGGTGCTTTGAGATCTTGCCCGACCGTATAATTGCCAAGTTCTTTGATCGTGCCGTCGATCCAGCCGTTCCGGTAAGTACCGCCGATCCAGGATTGACGTCCTTTCTGAGTGCGGACGATACCATATTGCTGCTTGTTTTCCAACGTGTCGGTCCGTAAACGTAAGGACAGCAAGGCCGAGTTGTGAAGCGGAACGGGGCGGTTATGCAAAATGTGCGTGTCTGCCAATGCCGTACTGTCTTCTTTTACCGAATAACGGAAATAAAGATCGTCGTACAGGTTTCCTTTCGGGATCGTCATCCGGATGCCTTTTGCTCCGAACCGGTTGTCGGACATCCAATGAAACAATTCTGTACCTTCGGTCTCGATCTCCGGAATCTCCTGTTCTTTCCCTTCTATCCAAACGGAGAGGCGGGTCGTGTTACCGAATGCATCGGAAAGCGTATAGGTGAGATGATACGTTTTCTCTTCTCCTATATGAATGATTCCCCGGTTGACGCTTTCGTTAAAACGGAGGCGATTGCCCGGTTCTACAAAACTGCGCATATAAAAGGAACGACGGTCTTTCCATTCCTCATAATCGACGTAACTGTTCAAGTAGCGGGTCTCGTCGAAAGCAAAGCGGTCCAGGTTGCTATGGTAGATGATCTGGCTGTCCTGGCGAAGGGTAATATCCTTCACTCCGTAGATATTTGTCGTATTATCCATATAATCGTAGGCTTTGACCGCCAGTCCGATTTCTCCCCAAGCTTCGATCTTGCCGGTGATGGTTTGTTTGCCGTTTTTGGCTGTGACTGGTTTTAGCTCCAGTTTACGGCTGCTGCCGTTGACCACTCCTTTGCCCTGTTGCGGACAGATCAGTATTCCCTGTATTTTCGGTGCGCGGGTGTCGGTTATCTTCTCTTTGAAATATTCGATCGGGTCGAGTACCTCTTCACTTTCCGTGTCGCGCACTTCAAAATGGAGATGCGGACCTCCTGAGCTTCCGGTGTTTCCGCTATAGGCGACAATTTCTCCTTTTTTGACTGGGAATTGGTCCGGGTCGAGGAACAGGTTTACGTTGAAACTTTCCTGTTCGTATTGTTGCTCTTTGATATATCGGGTGATGGAAGGGGCGAATCGTTGCAAATGGGCGTAGACGGTTGTCGTTCCATCCGGATGTGTCAGGTATAAGCCGTTTCCGTATCCCCACGGACTGACGGATATGCGTGATACATATCCGTCCTGTACGGCGTGTACGGGTTTTCCTTCAACTCCTTGTGTCTTAAAATCTATTCCGGAATGGAAATGATTGTTGCGCAACTCCCCGAAGTTTCCGCTCAACAAGATCGGAAAATCGAATGGCTGGCGGAGTTGTTGGGCGCTTATTGTCTGTATGCAAAAAAACAATAGGGGGATGTATAGTTTGTACATATTATATGTTTATTTAGAAAAACAAAAGTAATCATTTATTTCAATAGTAGAAAGTCGACGATCAAAGGGAGATGGTCGCTGTAGCCGCCTTCGTATTTGAAACCGTAGTAGGTGCGGAAAGGGCGTTCACCACGCCAAGTTTTATCTTTTGTAAGCAGAAATGGCGGTGAAAAGATGCGGGCACTTCCCGGGATGACCTGCATCCGTGAGGTGGTGTCGGTGAGGGAGGAGGAGAGGATGAGTTGATCTAACTGGCTCCATTCTCCTTGATATTTATGGCTTCCCGGAAAAAATGGCTTGTCTTTGGCAAACAGATTGTATAGATGGAGAGACGGATAGGCATCCGTCCGAGATTTCATAGGCATGAAGTCTGAACCGGACAGGCATGAAATTGGAAACGGATGGGCATACAATATTTCCCGGATACTCATGTCGTCCGGCGTATCATTGAAATCTCCCATAATCAGGATGTGTGGGGCAGGATGGAGATGGTGGAGCGAGTCGCATAATACGCGCAGGGTGCGTGCCGCATCCAAACGGTCCGGTTCGCTTTCTTTTTCTCCTCCGTAACGGGAGGGAAAATGGCAGACAAAAACATCGATCCGGTCCCCAGTAATTACATCTCCCCATACATGCAGGATATTACGGGTATGCTTATGCTGTTTGCGGGTAAAACGGACCGGATGTTCCGTATGCCCCCGGTAGCGGAACTTGTCCCGTTGGTAAAGTAATGCTACATTGATCCCTCGCGTGTCCTGTCCGTGCGTCATGCAATAACGGTAATGCTGCCGACGGAGCGGAGTGTAGTTCAGAAGCCGGACAAGGACGGAATCGTTTTCTACTTCACAAAGTCCGACCAAAGCCGGGGTGCTCCATTCTCCCGCTGCCGTAATGACTTTTGCCAGTTGCTGTAATTTATGGTAAAACCGTCCCGGTGTCCAGTGGCGGTTGCCGGAGGGAAGGAAATCATTGTCTGCTGTAAACGGATCGTCTTTCGTGTCGAACAGGTTCTCGACATTGTAACTCATCACCCGGAAGTCTGTTTGCCCTTGTGAAGGCAAAGAAAACAATGTCAGTATAAAAAACGTCATAGTTAAGATTCTGGTCATATCGTTTTATTTTGTTTCATCTTCTTTCGGTACGAATTCGTAGGCTCCGATATCGGGACCGTCGTTTGTCAGGCGGTTGATACCGTAGCGGTCCACCGGATATTGCTGCGTAACGAAGATATCGGCTTTTCCCACTCCCAAAGTCGTCAACGAATCCGGACGGAAATCAAAGCGGTATTTGTTTTTTTCACCGCCCTTTAGCCTATAGGAAGGACTGACATTTGTGAACAATACCTCTTTGAAGTGATCATTGTTGCTGCCATTCGTTTTGATCACGCAATGGTTAAACAGGTATTCGAATGGCGCTGCATCGTCGACAGACAGGTTGAGTTCCCCTTTGTATTCTTCCTTGCCGGCAGCGAAACTACCGTCGATAATGCAATTGTCGAATGTCGTTTTGAGCGGGTAAGCCTCTTTATTCGCATTGTTTGCCATCGTGAGGCAAGACGTGTTTCGTTTTTCCAGTGTCATGAAATTAGCCAGTGTGCAATGGATGAAGCGGTATTCCCCGCCAATCAGTACGACGACGCCTCCTCCGGCATTGGTCAATTCCGTGTTGGTCACTTCTATATTGCAATTGAGTGCGAAGAACAGGTTTTCTCCCATATTCGTGATCTGGGAATTGCTTAGTTTCAGTTTGGATTCGCCCGGAGACGACTTTTCGAACGTCAGTCCTGTTTTCCCATTTCGCACGATAACATTGTCCATAATATTATGGTAACTTTCCGGACGGAAGAAAATCCCTCCCCATTGTGACGGTGTCCGGTCGTAGGGCAGGATGTCGTTCAGAATGAAATCCAGGCGGTCTCCGCGGAAAACAATCGGTTTTTCACGTGTCCCTTTGGCCAGCAATGTCCCGTATGTAATGACTTTCGCAGTGTCGTGCATATAGAAGATGGCCCCCGGATCGATGTTGAGTGTGATATTGGGAGAAATAACCAGGCTGTCATATATAAGGTAAGGCCGTTCGGCTGTAAAATGCGTGTCTTGTGTCAGGATAAGCCCGTTCTTATACAGGTTTACATTTTGCCCGTATGCTTCGAGGCGGACAGACTGTTTGATGCCGTTTGTGGTGAAAATGACGGAATCGTCCACCAGCAGTGGTTGGTTGGATGCGTTCGGATTGACGGTGACTTCCACAAAAACATACAAGCTGTCGTCTGCCTGTATCCTTACATTTTGGAAATGGTCGCCTTTACGCCCGTCCACGTTGATGCGGAAACCGGTCTCTTCACCGCTTGCCAACATGATCTCGCTGATCAGCAAAGGCTGATCGTTACGGTTGTAGATCATGAACTCTTTGGTTGCGGAGCCTATTGTGGTGAATACCGTATCGAAAGAAAGCGTGTCGACCGAGAAGCTCAGCCGATGGTTGGGGTTACTCGAATAGTTTTCGTCCAGCCCGTCGCACGACAACAGGTTGAGCACTATAAAGAATAATATGAGTAACGGAGCGGCTAATTTTTTCATTTCATTAATTATTAATAGTCCAGGTAAATTGTTATTTACCATATAATGTCAATAAGAAAACAAATTTATTATAAATAAGTTTTCGGGCATTAACATAAAAAAAGAGGAAAAACATCCGTTGAATGTTAATCCTCTTTTTATAACGAGAAATGTATCGTTTTATTTTGCAGGGATGCTCTTTAATAGTTCGAGTAAGTGAGACCACCACAATCCAACGGTATCAATCTGTATGCGTTCGTTGGGGGAATGGACGTCCCGAAGCGTCGGTCCGAATGAGATCATATCCAGATTCGGATATTTCTCAAGGAACAAGCCACATTCCAGTCCTGCATGGATCGCCATTATTTTGGCATCTTTGTTAAACAAACGTTTATAGGTATCCTGTGCCACTTTCAGGATCTTTGAATCCGGGTTAGGCGCCCAACCGGGATAGCCGTCGCCGTGAGTTACCTGTGCACCGGCTAACTTGAAAACAGATGCGACCTGGTTGGCAATCATGTTCTTGTAAGACTCGATGGAGCTGCGCTGGCTTGTGCCGACAATGATCGTGTTGTTATCTCCCATCTTGACAGAAGCCAGGTTGGTAGAGGTTTCCACCAGACCTTCGATGTCGTGGCTCATGCCGATCACGCCATGTGGGCAGGCATGTAAAGCCAAAATCAGTTTTTCGGCATCATAGTCGCTGATATATTTGTCCGGACGGTCGGTCGAAGCCATTGTGATCTGTACGTTCGGGTCTACATGTTTCAGTTCGTTTTCTATATCTGCCGTGAAATGGTTCAGCAGGATACGGGCTGCTTCCTTTTCTTCCGGGTACAGGCCGATGGTCGCTTGCGCTTCACGGGCGATAGCGTTGCGGAGGTTACCGCCGTGGATGAAGCAAAGGTTGAAATCAGCTTGGTTTTTCAGTAGGTACAGGTAGCGCACCAGGATTTTGTTGGCATTACCCAACCCTTTGTGTATTTCGCCACCGGAATGTCCGCCGTTCAAGCCTTTCACTTCGATTTTGAAGTATTGCATGTTCGGATTGGTGTCACGTGATTCGTAATGGAACACCGCTTGCGTATCTTTACCACCTGCGCATCCCATAAAGATTTCACCTTCGTCTTCGCTGTCGAGGTTCAGCAGGATATCGCCTGTCATGAATCCTTTTTCGAGTGCTTTGGCTCCGGTCAGTCCGGTTTCTTCGTCTACGGTGAAAAGGCATTCGATCGGTCCGTGCTCGATATCGTCGGATGCGAGGATAGCCAATTCGGCAGCTACACCGATGCCATTGTCGGCACCCAGAGTCGTACCGTTGGCGCAAAGCCAGTTCCCGTCGACGATTGTTTCGATCGGATCATTGTCGAAGTCATGTACGGTTCCATTATTCTTTTCGCAGACCATATCCATATGGGATTGCAGAACGACTGTCGGCAGGTTTTCCTTACCGGGAGTAGCCGGTTTAGACATCAGGATGTTGCCTGCGGCATCTTTTTTGATAGCTATTTTATACTGTTTCGCGAATGATTCAAGGAACTCGATCATTTTTCCCTCCTTCTTTGAAGGACGGGGCACTTGTGTTACCTGGTGGAAGAACTTCCAGACGATTTCAGGTTTTAAATCAGTAATCTTCATAATGTTACAATATATTATAGATGTTACTCTATAGTTAATAATACCACTGCAAACAGGGGGTTGTATGAAAAAAAGTACAATTAAATATCAAAAACATACTTTCCAATCACTTAAACTCTTATATTTGCGTCCACAAATATAGAGAAAATGCTTACAACGTTATTGATTACCGTCATAATTCTTTTTATTTGTGTTGTGTTGCTCAGTGTAAAAGTTCTTTTCAAAAAGGGAGGGAAGTTTCCTAATACACACATTGAAGGTAACGCAGCACTAAGGGAGAAAGGTATATGCTGTGCTAAAACCCAGCATAAGAGAGATAGTTTGCGGAAGAATCTATATGATAAGATAAAGGAAATAGAAGAATAAAATAAAATAAAGATTTAATTTACACTTTATGAAGAACATTAACTACGTTATTAATGGTGTGCTCGCGGTGGCTGTCATAATCTTGTTTGTTATGCAGTTTTCCAGTAAAAAAGAATCCACAGTAGCTCCGGCTTTCACGACGGAGGGAGATTCTACCAATTTGCTCCCTGTAGCATATGTGAATGTAGACTCTCTTTTAGCGAATTACAACTATTCGAAAGATCTGAATGAACGTATCCTCAAGATGCAGGAAGATTATCGTTTAGATATGACCCAACGGTCAAATGCCTTACGGACAGAATTGAATGATTTCCAGCGTAAATATGAAGCCAATGCTTTCCTTACTACGGAAAGAGCGCAGCAGGAAGGAAACCGTTTGCAGAAAAAGCAGGAGGAACTTCAGAACTATGCCGCTAAGAAAGAACAAGAACTGGCTGCCAAGCAGATGGAACTGAACGGACAGCTTCGCGATACGATCGTTGCCCAGTTGACGACTTTTAACCAGGCAAAAGGTTATCAGATCATTTTCAGCAATACAATGGGTGACAATATTTTGCTGTCTAATCCGGCATACGACATCACGGCCGAATTTCTTGAAGTGCTGAATAAGAACTACTCTTCCGGAAAATAAGGAACAGAACATATAGATATATACGAAAGGGCTGCCCGCGAATATCGCTGGGCAGCCCTTTTTGTAAAGCTATGCATTACGGCAAGCGAAGCATGCTTGTGCTTGTTTACTTTTGTATGGACTTCCGGAGTTTCTTCTTGAGCCAAAAATAGTAGCCAGTTATGGCAAAAACAGCCCCTAAAAGCGAAACCAGGCAACTCAATATCCGGGTTGCCATCCCTCCCCATGTTCCGGCATGGACGGAATAGATCCATCCTCTTATTTTGGCGGATTTAGGGAGGTCCTTGTATAATTGGATTTCGGTGATCTTGCCGGTAGCCGGGTCAAAAGAATAGCGGTCGCTTCCTCTTGTATTTCCATAGGTGGCAGTAGAAACCGTTGCCGATCCGTCCTGGATGGCGATCGATTTATATTCCGGATAACGGCTTTGTAAATCGGCCAAGACTTCAGCCCATTGTGTGTAATTGGTTTTGGGGTGTTTCTTCAGCCCTCTGTCACCTGATGTTTTTTGAGGAGAGGGGGATGCCGGAGCGTGTGTCTGCTTGGAAGTTGTGCTGATGCCGAACACGGTATAGAACGCGTCACGATACCAGCCGAACGACCAGGTTAGGCCGGTCAATGCCAGGACAAGCAAAAGTAAAGCAGCATAAAAACCTCCGGAGACATGTAGATCGTACAGGAAACGGAACCAGCCGGCTTTTGTTTTTATTTTGAGCCGGTTTTTCAGTACTTTCTTGTTTCTCGGATACCAGATAACAAGGCCGCTGATGATGATAATGACCAATACCAGGGTTGAATATCCGACGATAGTCTTTCCCCAGGCAAAACTTCCATCCCGTTTATATTCGTCCAGCAGCCAGCGGTGAAGGCGCATCATTTTCATAAAGAACCCTTTCCCATCGTCTATGCCGGTAATTTCTCCGGTGTAGGGATTAATAAAGCAAGCAGCTTTTTTTCCCGGTAAAATTAATTGGTAGGTCCGTTTGGGATCGGAGGAAACCCGTATTCCGTTTATTTTGATGGAGTCGGGAAGTTGCTGGCCGGCGGCGCTCATGAGCACCGCCGGCGAAAGCACTTCGCCTTTTACCTCTTTGACAAAATAACGGGAAGGATAGCAAAGCTCCAGTATCTCTGTTTCGAATACCAGGATGGCTCCTGTCAGGCAGACGATCGCGATGATGATACCGAAGGGTATCGATAACCATAAATGTATTTTCGCAAAGAACTTTTTCATTTTACTGCCAATTTACCGATACCGGTTATTTGAGTGGCTTCGACTGTTACACCTTTCGTTGCACTGGCGTTAGCTGGGTCGATCTTGTAGATGGCTGGATTTCCATCGGTTGTCGTTACAGCGATGTAAGCCTTGCCGTTTTCAACATGTATCGTGTTTCCGAAACCGGAAATGATATCGGTTGAAGGAAGTCCGCTCACGTAAGTCAACTTTTCGGCTCCGGCTTTGAACACGGCCAACTGATTGGCTGTATAGCCTGTTTCACTGAAAGGACGGTCATACATCAGTAATAAGAAATAATCGTCTGTGATATGCCAGCTGCGAAGGAAGGAATTTCCATTGCTCTGTGCCTCCAAGTTGCAGTAGTAATCGTCGAAATCTTCACTTCCGTTCGGGATGCGCACTACACCGGCCGGCAAGTTGGTCTGCTGGCGCGGGTCGGTCATCGTTTTGGCATAAGATGGTGAGAATACATAGATGTCACCATTGTCGGCGGCCCAGATCATTTGATAATATTGCGATTTGAAACGGCCGCAAGCGTAACTGATTTTATCAGTCTTGATGATTTTCTTATTTGTAAATGTTGCATCGTCGAAGATGGCGACCCAACAGGAATTCGGATATTGTGTCCACAATAGCTCGTCTTTTTCGTAAGCGCTGCTGTTCGAACCTCCGGATTCGGTTTTCACCAAGTCTTCGTTACCCGGCAAGACCCATTTTCCGTTTCCGTCTTTTGTCCCGTACTGGCTTAATCCCATCGGTACGGCTACGCTATAGATCTTGCTGTTATGTTCCAGAATACCTGCCAGCGTTACATATTCACCATTGCCCAGGAAGTTTTCGGACAGGTAGGCTTTGTTCTTCGTGTCGTTGTCCGTTTTTGTCTCGGCTGCGACATCTAAAAGGGATACCAGGAATGACTGGGGAACATAGCCGTTCTCGTCCGCCCATTCCGTCGGACCGTCACCTGAAGAAAGGGTCATGATATACTTGTCATAAATGCCGTAAGTCGTAAATCGTTTGACCTTATAGCTCTGTGAACGGGTTTCAAGTTCTCCGTTCGCATTCAGGATATACGAGCGTGTGTCGCCGGCATTTCCCTGATTGTAAGTCAGGCCGTACAAATACTGGTCTTTGTAGAAGACCCATTGTGTAGCTCCGTCATTCACAAGGCCGTTGTTCAATGTCGTGATGGTCCCTTCGTCCACACTTTCGGCTGTAAGCAGTACGTTGGTCGTATTTCCGGATGCCGTTGTAGAAGCTGGGATTACGAATGTGTTTTTGACTTCACCCTTCCCTCCTTCGTCCGGTGCCGGGATATCGTTGTCACTACAGGAAGTAAACAGCCCACCCGCCAGCATAGCTGCGGCAATACCGGTTAATAAATGATTCTTTTTCATTTTGCAATAAATGTATTTATATTTAGTAACTGTGATAATTGAATTAATTTCCGAAATAAACTCTCACTTTACCATAGAAAGCACGTCCGGCTTTCTGTAAACTGAAATTGTCGTACAAGTTTTCGTTTGTAAAATTGCGGCACTCTAACGATACGTTGTACCGTCCGTTCTGAAGGCTGTAGGAAAGAGCTAAATTATGAGAGAACTGGTTCGGTACGACATAGTCGTTGTTTTTCGATCCGATAGCCGACGAATAGTATGTAAAGCTATGCAGGTATTGATTGTCGTAAGTAACAGTCAGCACATTGCCTTTTTTCCAAAGGTTACGCCAGTAGAACGATATGTCGGAATCCGCAAACCGGTAGGGAAGGTTCGGCATCCGTTCCCCATAGGCCAGGTTTTCGGCATTGCTGGTAATGGAGGTCTTCATTCTGTCGCGTACATCCATTTGGGTAAAGTTGCCGCCTACGCTTACCCAGTTTGCGAAGTTGTAGCGGATGGATAGATTAAATCCCTTTGTCTCGACCTTGCCGTAGTTGATATAGGTTGCTGCTTGCTTGCCGCCACTCAGATCTGTGATGTTACGTTGTATGTAGTCTTTCGTATTGCGGTAGACCACTCCACCTTCCACATACAAGGTATGTTTCCCGAATGTCTTGTTGTAGCTCAGGTTGAGGTTGATATTGTCGCTATTTTCCGGTCGGATACTCAGTTCGCCCATTTCCAGGTCTTCGTCACCAAACATCTCTTCGATGGTCGGCAGACGATAAGCCTTTTCGTAAGACAGCTTGGCCTGCAGGCCTGTCAGGATGAAGTAGGTTCCGGCCGCTCCGTATCCGAATGAGTTGACAGAACGTGTTTTGCGTACATATTCGTCTTGCGTACTCGAGGTGGCCATCGGGCCTGCTACAAATTGGCTGTAATATTTTCCGAAAGCGGAGAAATTCCAGTGTTCGGATGGCATCAACCGGTAGGAAAGGCCCGAAATGTTCTTGCGGGTTTCTTTGGCAATGGCGCTTTTCATTTCTTCGGCTGCAAGCAGGGAGGTATTGGAACGATGGAAAGTGTTCAATACGTGGTTGAAGGTGAATGTATGCATTTTGCCGACCCGGTAATTGAGTGTCAACGTTCCGTTCCAGTTATTGTTGTCTGCCCGTAAATGCTGCCTTGACTGTTCTCCGGCGGAGTTCATCAGGTGTTTTTCTCCCCGCCAGTTATATTCATAAGAAGAAGTGTCCACGTTGGTTGTCAGGTTTTTATTGTAGTTGGCTGTCAACACGATGTCCAGCCCTTTGGTGAACAGATCGCGTTTGCCATATTCCAATGAAGGCATCAGGGAGTGTCCTTTGCGGTGCTTCTGGCCGTAAACGATTTCCTGGCGTACACCAGTCTGTATGTCCTGGTACATATTGGAGTAGGTGAAACCTAGCAGCAGGCGGTCCGCCCATTTCTTGTCTACGATCCCCAGCTTGCCGATAACTGCTTCGTTGTGGTAGGTATCGTTGAAGCGTTTCACCCGTTCCTTTTTGCTTCTGTCGATGCTTCCGGTCTCGAAGTTTTCCACCGGAGCGTTCACGTAGTAGTCATTGTCCGAATAGTTTTGGAAAGCATTGATTTCGTAGGTGAATCCGTTTTTGAACGTCTGCCCGAAATTCACATAAGATTTGTGTGTATTGAAAGAACCGTACGAATAGGATGCGTCCAAAAACCATCTGTCTCGTTTCTTTTTAGTGATGATATTGATCACGCCTCCGATTGCATCCGTACCGAAGCCTACCGGGACCACTCCCTTATAGATTTCGATACGTTCGGCAAAGTTTACCGGGATGTTGTTCAGCCCGAACGAACTTCCCACACCTTCCTGCGGCACACCGTCGATAAATATTTTCACATGTTTGCCGCTGAAACCGTCCAGCGTAAGTTGCATGTCCGAACCGACACCTCCGGATTCACGCACTTTCATTCCCGGAGCTTTTGCCAATGCCTCGCTCAGGCTTCTGTTGGAATTTTGCAGTTCTTTCGTGTCGAGTGCTACGGCATTGAATGCCGAACGTTTCAAACGGCTTATTCCGTTTGAGACAACGACCACTTCGTCCAGTTCCGTCGATTGCGGAGTAATGGTGATATTCTGCTTGGTCCTTTCTCCGCTGGCAAGCCTTACCGGTTTTTCAACCGTCTGATAACCGATGGCGGAAACGACTAATGTATAGTCGCCTGCCGGAGCTTTCAGATGGTAAATACCTTGTTCGTCGGTTGTTCCGCCATAGGTCGTACCTTTCAGGTAAACCGTTGCGAAATCAACGATTTCTTTTTCCGTAGATATGATTTTACCAGAGATCATCGCTCTGTCTTGGGCAGAGGCGGATATCGCGGCCAAGAGAAATAGGAATAAGCCGGAAAGTTTAAGAATAGTCGCTTTCAATTTATAAAGAGTTTTGTATCGTTAGTAAAACGCTGCAAAGGTCTTTATAAATGAAAAGCGCATCAATCGCGGATTTTAGGTAATTTTATTCTCCCCGTAATTGTAATTTTGACAATACCTCTAACTATATGTAGGTATTTTTCGTCTTTAACCTTTCCCGAAGTGGGGAAGGGGTGGATTAGTTTTCTTTTTTAGGGGCGACAAATGCCGTATATAGTTGAAGCAAGGCTGAAATGGTCAGGCAAATCACCCATTCTTTCCGTCCGCTGAACATCAGGGCGGAGGCGAATATGCATAGCAATCCGGCAAATATATTGTAGCGGTGCAACCTGCGTCTGCGGAAATCCATATCCTTGGTAGGCATTGTCAGGTAACTGACTGCTATACCGGCAGCTCCGATGGCGAACAGGTAAGGAGCTACAACCGGCAATGCCAGATATAATCCCGCACCGGCAAGCAACAGCAGGGCGGAGATATTGAAAACTATCGTTCTTGCTTTTTCGTTCATTTACTTATTCTTAATAATATATACATCCTCGTTCGGCTTTTTCATGAAATATTCTTCACGGGCAAAGCGCTCGAGGCCTTCCTTATCCGTATGCAGATCGTTCAGCTTTTTGCTGTTGATTTCGATCTCCTTCTGGTAATGCTTGATTTCTTTTTCCAGGCTACGAATCTTTTCATCATAGGTATAACGCTTATACAGACTACTATCGCCCATTGCAAAAGTCAGAGCGAAGAACACTATGGTTACCAGCCAGTAGGCATTGATCCTGGATAGATACTTGTTGTAAAAGTCTTTTATGCGTGACATCGGAACTTCGTTTTTGCAAAGGTAAATGAATTATTTTGTTTATCTTTGTCTTGTTAATAAAAAAGCAGAGAATGGATAATTATATTGTATCGGCAAGGAAATACCGTCCTTCTACTTTTCGTAGTGTGGTAGGCCAGAAGTCCTTGACAACTACACTCAAAAATGCAATACAAAGTAACAAGCTGGCTCATGCCTATCTCTTTTGCGGTCCCCGTGGAGTGGGTAAGACTTCTTGCGCCCGTATCTTTGCCAAGACGATCAATTGTTTGAATCCGACTGCCGACGGGGAAGCCTGTAACGAATGCGAATCCTGCAAGGCATTCAACGAGCAGCGTTCTTATAATATCCATGAACTCGATGCAGCCTCCAATAACTCGGTTGACGACATCCGTGCCCTGATCGACCAAGTGCGTATTCCACCTCCAATCGGAAAATATAAGGTCTTTATTATCGACGAGGTGCATATGTTGAGTTCGGCAGCTTTCAATGCGTTTCTGAAAACATTGGAGGAACCGCCCCATCATGCCTTGTTCATTCTGGCTACGACGGAAAAGCACAAGGTCTTGCCGACCATCCTGTCCCGTTGCCAGATATACGACTTTTCGCGTATCTCGATTGCCGATATGGTGGAACATCTGGAATATGTCTCTTCCTGCGAAGGGGTGACGGCTGAACCGGAAGCCTTGAATGTGATTGCCCAGAAAGCGGATGGCGGTATGCGCGACGCGTTGTCCATCTTCGACCAGGTGGTCAGTTTTACAAATGGAAATATTACCTATCAGGCAGTTATCGATAACCTGAACGTCCTGGATTACGAATATTATTTCCGGCTGACGGATGCAATGCTTTCCGGGAATGTCCGGTCTGCCATCCTGATCTTGAACGATATCTTGAGCAAAGGATTTGACGGGCAGAATATCATAACCGGCTTGGCGTCGCATTTCCGTGACTTGCTGGTATGTAAGGATGAGGCTACTTTGATATTGTTCGAGGTAGGCGCTTCTATCCGTGAACGTTATAAGGAGATGGCGAAGCGCTGTTCCGACGGGCTGTTGTTTAAGGCGATCGAGCTGGCAAATACATGTGACCTGAATTACCGGGCCAGCCGGAATAAACGTCTGTTATTGGAACTTACGCTTATCCAACTTTGCCAATTAAGCAGTGCCGGACAACCGGCCGATGATAAAAAAAAAGGGCTGATTGAGCCGATAGCATCCAACGGGCCGGGTCAAGCCCCTGCTCAATCAGGGCAGGCAGTAGCGACTCAGACGTACACCGTACAATCCGCTCCTCCTTTGCAACGTCCGGTACAATCTCCACAGGAAATGACGGGGGCGACTCCTCGCCAGCAGGTTGTTTCCACTCATGTACCACCTTCTTCGACTGTTATTCCGCAGGCTCCTCCGGCGTCGGCTCCCAAGAGAGTGGCGCGTCCACCTCAGTTCGGCACGTCCATTAAAGAGATAGGTGTAGAGCATCCGAAAGCACAGCAGGCTACGACGCAGGCCGCTACCGTGGTACAGGAAATGCAGAGCCCTTTCAGCCAGGAGGCATTGGTACATTACTGGGACGCTTATGCGTCTACGATTGACAAGAAGGTATATCTGAAAAATACGATGATCAATTGTAAGCCGACTTTACAGGATCATTATTATTTTGAAGTCTGTGTACATAATCCCGGCCAGCAGGATGAATTGACGAATAATTGTATCGATATATTGAGTTATCTGCGGATGCAGTTGAAGAATACCCGTATCCAGATGCGTGTCCGTATAGATGAAACGAACCAGAAACATTTGGCCTATACATCAGCAGAGAAGTACGAACACTTACTAAACATAAATCCGGTTTTGGCTAAGTTGAAAGACGAGTTTAATCTGACACTTGACTAAATAGTTGAAAGTTGAAAGGTGAAAGTTGAAAGTTAAAAAGAAATATAAATCTAACTTTCAACTTTCACCTTTCACCTGACTTTACATTTCTCTGATCCAAATATTACGGAAACTGATCGGTTCGCTGGGGTCGCCATGAGACTGCAAACGGATCGGGCCTGCTCCGTGTTTTACAACTTTCGGGAAACCGATATATTCCGTAGTGCCCAGGATAGTCGTGTTGTTCTGCAATACGATGCCATTCTGGATAACCGTAACACGCGGCGGAACACGATAAGTACCGTCTTCCTTGAAGATAGGAGCGGAATAGATAATATCGTAAACATTCCATTCACCCGGCTTGCGCATGGCATTTGCCAGAGGAGGCGTTTGTTTGTAGACGCTTCCGGTCTGTCCGTTCACGTAGGTTTCGTTGTTATAGCAATCCAGAACCTGGATTTCATACATGTCTTGCAGGAAGATGCCGCTGTTGCCGCGTCCTTGGCTTGTGCCGGTGATGTTTTCAGGTACGCACCATTCGATATGCAACTGGAAATTCTCGAATTTTTGTTTTGTCAGTATATCACCTTTCTTCTTGTCCACCGTGAAAACACCGTCTTTTACGATCCATTCGGCCGGTCCGCCTTTAGCGCTTTGCCAAGCGGAAAGGTCTTTTCCGTCAAACAGGACGATGGCGTCGGAAGGGGCACTGTTTGTTTTGATGTCGCCAGGAGTGACAACTTTCGGTTGCGGAGTCCAGTATTCGGACATTCCCGGTTTCATTTTTTCCTGTTCGGGGTACTGTTTTTGTGCGCTTGCACTGATACAGACCGTACAAGCCAAGGCTGCCAAAGCAGTCTTCATTGTAATGCTTTTGTTCATGGTCTAAATTGTTTTATTAGGTTTAATAATTTACTGCTTGCAAAGGTAATAAAAAATACATGTAAGTGTATTCGGTTTCCGGCGTTGTCGATTATATTTTCGGCATTGTCGTGTATATTCTTGACGTTGTCGAATATATTTTCGACGTTGTCGAGAATAAAATACACTTACATCCAATTGCAAACTAATGGCTTATGGAGATAGAAGCAGTGCGTGCCTTTTTTATCTCGCCTGATGGTTGAAAAGCCGTTGTTCTGCCAACCCTTCATATTTAGTGCCCGGCCGGCCGTAATTGCAATACGGGTAAATGCTGATTCCGCCGCGCGGGGTGAAAATGCCGGTTACTTCTATGTATTTGGGAGCCATCAGGCGGATGAGGTCTTTCATGATGATATTGACACAATCCTCATGAAAGGCCCCGTGATTGCGGAAACTGAACAAATACAATTTCAGGCTCTTGCTTTCCACCATTTTTACATCGGGAATATAATCGATGTAGATGGTGGCGAAGTCCGGCTGGCCGGTGATAGGACAGAGGCTGGTAAATTCCGGACAGTTGAAGCGCACCCAGTAATCATTGTCCGGATGCTTGTTGGTAAATGCTTCCAATACCTCCGGAGCATAATCCTGCTTGTATACGGTTGAACCTCCTAATAGGTGCAATTCGTTTTCATCTTTTCTTGTATCCATGATGTTTTCTTTTGTTATTCTTGTAAATGATGGTTTATCGGCGTCTTTTTAAATAGTTCTCCAAACCTTCGCGGCGTAGTGTGCAGGCGGGGCAATGGCCGCAGCCTTCTGCCATGATACCATTGTAGCAGGTGAGGGTTTGGGTCCGTACAAGGTCGAAAACTCCTAACGTGTCGGACAGTTCCCACACTTCGCTTTTGTCCCGGTCCATCAGGGGCGTGTGGATCACGAACTGTTCGTCCATTGCCAGGTTCAGGGTGACGTTGAGGGAGCGGACGAATGTATCGCGGCAATCGGGATAACCGCTGAAATCGGCTTCCGATACGCCGGTTACGAGATGGAAGATTCCTTTGCTGCGTGCGAGGATGGCGGCGAAGGTCAGGAATACCATGTTGCGTCCCGGGACGAAGGTGTTCGGGTAGCTGTCTGCCGGTTTTTCCTGATCCATTGAGATGTCGGTATTTGTCAGCGAACAGTTCGGATCGAGCTGGCTGATCAACGATACGTCCAACAATTGGAACGGAACGTCGGCATCGGCTGCAATTTTTCGTGCAACCTCTATTTCCAGGGAATGTTTTTGCCCGTATGTAAAGCATACGGCTTCTACGCGAGAAAAGTGCTTCTTGGCCCAGAACAGGCAGGTCGTGGAGTCTTGTCCACCGGAGAAGCATACCAAAGCGGCTTCTTGATGTTTCATATTTTTCTTGTTTTTAATACGTGGTTTAGCAAGCACACGGAAAAGGAAACGTCCCTTTTCGGGTGCAAAGATACTTTTTTTATTGACAAAAGGGTATGTCAAATATCGGTATTTATGGGACGCAGAGGAGAAGAGTTGCACAACTTTGGCGAATTTGTGCGGCACATTTTTGCAATAAGTGTGCAATATTTAAAAAAAGTAGTTATCTTTGCCGCCGTTTATGTCTCCGGGAAGGCATAATAGAAATAGGTATTAATAAATAAAGTTTTTATGAAGAAAGTTATCGCGTTAGCATGTCTTTCCATGCTTCCAATGACGTATGTGGCCGCAGAAGGTTATCAGGTAAACGCACAGAGTACGAAGCAGGCTGGTATGGGCCATGTCGGTGTTGCAATGAAACTGGGTGCGGAAAGTATGCACTTCAATCCTGCCGGATTGGCATTTATGGAAAATAAGATACATTTGTCGGCTGGTGTTTCCGGTGTTTTCTCAAAAGGTAAATTTACAGACGGAGATTATGTGCAGCGTCCGGATAATACGCCCAGCACTCCTCTTTATGTATATGCCGGTTTTAAAATCTATGATAATCTGGCAGCAGGTGTGAGCGTAACGACTCCCTACGGTAGTTCCATGAACTGGGGAAAGGATTGGAAAGGTGCTCATCTGGTACAGGATATCGCCTTGAAAGCATTTAATGTGCAACCGACTGTTTCCTGGAAGATCACGGACCGTCTGAGTGTCGGTGCCGGCTTGATGATGGAGTTCGGTAATATCGAACTGAGCCGTGCGTTGATCGGCCCTGGTGAAATGAATAATATGGCAAACGGATTGATGGAGCAGTTCGGCCCTATTTTGGCTCAACATCCTGAATTGGCCGCTTTGATTAAGCCTACCGTTGATAAACTGATGACTGATATGGCGAAATATCAGGATGCATCCGCCGCTTCTGTCAATCTGAAAGGGGATGCCGGTGTCCGGTTAGGTTTTAATGTGGGTGCTATGTTCGATATTAACGAAAAGTGGACGGTAGGTGTTTCTTATCGCTCGAAAGTAAAGGCACGTGTGAAAGAAGGTAACATTTCATTGAGTTATGCGAATGAAACAGATTTGAAGAATAATTTGCTTCCTCAGGTAGCAGGCTTGTTGAAAACAGCTGAAGCAGCCGGTTTCCCTATCCCCGAATCGATGAAGGATTTTTCTATTCCTCCATTGGATGAAGGCACTTTCTCCGCCGAACTGCCATTGCCGGATAACTGGAATGTAGGGGTTACCTTCAAGCCGACTAACCGTTGGATCCTCTCCGGGGAAGTTCAGTTTGTGGGCTGGGGCGCTTACAAGAACTTGGCAATCAATTTCGCTCCGTCATCTTTAAGCAAATATGACATGGTAGCGAGAAAGGAATATAAGAACTCACGTATCTACCGTGTCGGTGCACAGTTTGCCGCAACGAATCGCTTGGATGTTCGTTTAGGTGCTTACTTCGACGAATCACCTGTGAAAGACGATTATCTGAACCCTGAAACACCGAGTATGAATAAATTTGGTATTACTACCGGTTTGAGTTTCCGTCCTATCGATCCGTTATCTATCGACTTTGCATTTTCTTATGTGACAGGTTTCGGACGTGACGGTTCTTATAGTGACAAGAGCTTGATTACTGGTAATGACCGTACATTCGGAGGACATTACAACATCTATGCTTTGATGCCGTCGATCGGAGTATCTTACGCTTTTTAACCTAACAATATCATATATCAGTAAGAAAGGGGAACTGTCTCTATGGCGGTTTCCCTTTTTATTTGTGTGTGGCCGCATTAAAATGTTCCTTCTCCAATCACACCATGAGGGATTGAGCTCAGTTTCAGTTTCGACAAAGTGATTTTAGGAATAGACAAAGCTATGCCTTATGCCTCCTAACCCATAGCTTTACACCTTCTAAAGCTATGGGTTACGGGACATAGATGATAATGGAAAACTGAATTTGGTTATGGTTGTCTTGATATGCAAAAAGGAGGTGTGTCGAAACTATCCTGTTCCCGCGCTTGACGCGGGATCGCATTAAAACTGGCCCTATAAAAATCTGATTGATAAGGTCTGTCCTTTTGCGGCCCCGCATCAAGTGCGGGGACAAGGAGATTTTGACACACCACCTTTTATATTTGTTGTGCTTGTATCGATTACAACTGGATCCAGCGGACGAAAGCGAAGTCCATACGGTGAGGCAATTCTTTGTTCACAGGGTAAACGCGGAAGCCCATCTTGTGAAGGCCTGCTTCGCTCGGAGTTGTCTTTAGTTCGAAGAACAGTTTGGAACCTTCTTCTTTTATCAGCTTGAACTGTTCTGTCGCCAGTAATTCCAACTGATGGTTATCCGGATTTTCTTTCGTAACAACCATTTCAACTCCTAACATACCTTTCAGTTCGTGGCGGTCGATAACCAGATCGAACTTATATTCTTTACCGACAACCGGACCGTCAATAGCTAAATCCTGGCTGCATGTAAACGATTCAACCTGGAAGCTGTCCCAATGTTCTGCCACTTCTTCTTTCCATGCAGCGATTGCTTTGGCTTCGGCAAAACCGTTTTCGTGCAAGTGAGCGGAACGGGTTGCCAATTTGTTGTAGAAGCGGTCGATATAATCGTCCAACATACGTTTCATCGTATAGTCGGGAGCGATTTCAGACATCGAATTCTTGATATACTGTATCCATTCAGGAGAGTATCCCTTGCTGTTTCTTGCATAATAAGTCGGGATGATCTCTGTTTCCAGTGTATGGTAGATAGTAGCGGCATCCAACTGGTCCTGATACTGCTGGTTTTCGTAAGTACGTTTGTCGGTCAATGCCCAACCTGCACCCGGTTTGTAACCTTCGTACCACCATCCGTCCAGTACGGAGAAGTTCAGGACACCGTTCATCTCAGCTTTTTCACCAGACGTACCGGATGCTTCCAGAGGACGGGTCGGAGTGTTCAACCAAACATCGACACCTGCGATCAGGTGACGGGCCAGACGCATATCGTAGTTTTCCAGGAAGATGATCTTTCCTAAGAATTCCGGACGGCGGGAGATTTCGACAATATGTTTGATCAATCCCTGTCCGCCACCATCGGCCGGGTGAGCTTTACCGGTGAATACGAACTGGATCGGATACTGTTCGTTGTTTACGATCTTAGCCAAACGATCCAAGTCGGTGAACAACAGGTGAGCACGTTTGTAAGTTGCGAAACGGCGACCGAAACCGATCAGCAGAGCGTTCGGGTTGATCTTGTCCAGGATGGAAACAACCTTTGCAGGATCTCCCTGGTTCTTCAGCCAGTTTGTCTTGTACTGATTCTTGATATATGTGATCAGCTTGTTCTTCAGAGTCTTGCGGATAGACCAGATGTCTTCGTCCGTAACATTCTGGATCGCTTCCCAATATTTCTTGTTAGACTGGTCTTTGAGGAACTTCTTGTCGAAATGTTCGGCAAAGAAACGTTTCCATTCGGTAGAAGCCCAAGTTGGCATGTGTACGCCGTTGGTCACATATCCTACGTGCAGTTCATCGGGGAAATAGCCTTTCCATACCGGAGCGAACATGCGCTGGGATACTTTTCCATGCAACCAGCTTACGCCGTTTGCTTCCTGGCAAGTATTCAAAGCGAATACACTCATAGAGAACTTCTCGTTGGAGCCCGGGTTTTCACGTCCCATATCGATAAATTCCTGCCAGCTGATACCTAACTTGCCGGGGAATTCACCCATGTAACGTCCGAACAGACCTTCATCGAAGTAGTCGTGACCTGCCGGAACCGGTGTGTGAACGGTGTACAAAGCAGAAGCACGTACGACTTCCAGAGCTTGGTTGAATGACAGGCCGTCGTTCTGGATGAAATCTACCAGACGCTGTGCATTGATCAGAGCAGCGTGTCCTTCGTTGCAGTGGTAAATCTGCTTCTTGATTCCTAATTTGTTCAGCATTAGGATACCGCCGATACCCAACAGGTATTCCTGTTTCATACGGTTTTCCCAGTCACCGCCATACAGCTGGTGGGTGATAGAGCGATCCCATTCGCTGTTCTGAGGAATATCCGTATCCATCAGATATAAAGGAACGCGTCCTACGCTTACTTTCCAGATGTGTGCATAAACGGTACGGCCGGGGTAGGGAACTTCCAATACCATCGGTTCGCCATTCGCCTGCATGACCTGTGTAAGGGGTAGTGCGTTGAAGTTTTGCGGTTCGTAATTGGCAATCTGTTGTCCGTCCATAGACAGAGACTGTGTAAAGTATCCGTAGCGATACAGGAAACCTACTGCTGTCAGGTCGATGTTGCTGTCGCTGGCTTCTTTCAAGTAGTCACCAGCCAATACACCCAGACCGCCGGAGTAGATTTTCAGCACGTTTGTCAGACCATATTCCATGCTGAAATAGGCAACAGACGGTTTTGTCTGATCCGGTTTAACATCTACATAGTCCTTGAATATTGAGTACACAGCTTTGATTTCGGCCATCAGGACGTCATCTGCCAGGATTTCCTCAATACGCTTGTAGGACAGGCTTTGAAGTAAAAGTACGGGGTTACCTTCTGTTGATGCCCAGAGTTCAGAATCGATCTTACCGAATAATTTGGCTCCTTCATGGTTCCATACCCACCACAGGTTTGTCGCCATTTCATATAACGGCTGTAATTGCTCGGGGAGCATAGAGTGGGAATAAACATCTTTCCAAATCGGGCTGTTTGCGTTATTCGCTTTGATTTTCATTATTGTGAAGTTTAAAATGTTTCAATTTTTATTTTATTATTGTCTCATCTCTATTTTGCCTAAAACGCTGCAAAGATAGAGATTATCTGTTTAATTATGAGCGTATTTTAATTATTTCTTTTGTTTGCATGTTCCAAAGCGATTCTGAAAGCCTCTTCATAGTAGACAATGAATTTGTTCCATTCTGCTTTTGCCGCCAGACAGAAACTGCGTTTCCGGATCTCTTCCGCTTCCTTTTTGTCCTTTCCAGCGAGTGTCAGGATCGAAGACGTGATGGCATCTGCTACTTCGAAATAATTAAAATCGTCACGGTTCACGACGGCTACGCCTTCGCTGATGTTGTTGCCTGTCACATGCTTTTTAGCCCATAGACCGAAACCGGCAAGATCGGTGGTAATGGTCGGAATCCCGAATGCGATACTTTCCAGCGGAGTGTATCCCCAAGGTTCGTAGTAGGAAGGATAGACGGTCGCATCCATACCGATCAGCAGATCGTAGTAGGGTTTATTGAAGATTCCGTCGCGTCCGTCCAGGTAGCAAGGTACAAAAATGATTTTCAGCTTGTCGGCCGCTGAATTGGTGAAACCGGAATGGGAGATATAGTTCAGCACCTTGTCCTGCTCCATCAGATTCAGCCAATGTGTGACGAATGGCATTTGCATGGGAGAGGTGGTGCGGATATTCTTGTCGATGACTTCTTTCAAGTCTGCGCGTGCATCGCGTACCCAGGCCGGAACCATGATGAAGGCGACGACTTCGCGTTGGAGCCTGCCGGAAGTGCGTACCCGGTTCATCGCTTCGATAAAGACGTCGATACCTTTGTTGCGGTATTCGTAGCGGCCGCTGGTGGAAACCAGAAATGCATCCGGGGAGATAGGGCATCCGAGCAGTTTCTCTGCGACGTTGAGCAGATCGCGGCGGGCAGCCGTACGCTTCTTGTCATATTCCTTGTCGGTCGGGACGAAGTTGGGCTCGAAACCGTTCGGCGTGACGATGTCCGGCGCTTTGTCCAGCAATTGTTTACACTCGCGAGCTGTAATGTCACTCACTGTCGTAAAGCAGTCGACATGCAAGGCAGTCTGTTTTTCCAACGAATGCTTTGCTTCCATATTCAGCTCTCCGGCCATCTGGTCACCGTTGTAGCCGTCCATATAAGCATACAGGGCTTTGTTGTTTCCGGCGATGGAACGGCCGATAGAAGTGGCATGTGTCGTGAAGAGCGTTGCGATGGCCGGGAGTTGTTTTTGGATGTAAAGCGCACCCATTCCCAGCATCCATTCATTGAACAGAGCGGCAACCTTTTTGTCTTCCAGCTTGTAAAAATGATAAAAACTTTCGATGACCTTACCTACCGCGTAAGCGAAGATACAGGATTCGTCGTAGTCACCATATGCGTGGATCGAGTCTACGCGGAAACTTTCCCACATCGAGTAGAAAAAAGCATCTCTTTCTTTGAAGAAAGGTTTAAAATCTACCAAGATTACAGGCGGTGTCCCCGGAACATTCCATCGGCCTACTTTTACTTTCAAATTTTCAGTGGTCTTCGTATAAGTTTTCCAGTCAGCAAACAGAACATCGTCTTCAATAAAGTCGGGAGCGTTTGTATTATCCCACACATCGGGTCCTATAAAGATCAGCTTATCTTTAAATGACTGTTGTAACGTATGAGCTTTCGTTGAAAGGACGGTATAAATACCGCCTACTTTATTACATACTTCCCAACTGCTCTCGAAAAGATATTCTGGCGTTGTTGTTGTATTATCCATAAACGATTTTGTTTATAATCAGATATTTTGAGGGGGCAAAGATACGAATTTTTGTCTTTTTTTCAACTATAGGGCTTGTTTAATGAATGAATTATGTAGATTTGTAGATATTTTAAATGTAGATAACTATGGCTAAAAGAAGAATTTTAAAGAAAGACATCAGCTATGTGGCTGGCGATTTGTTTTCGGAAGCATTGGTTTGTATGCTGTATATCCCGGGAGTCGATTCAGGGAAGGCTGACGTGGTGATGGCGAGAATACTCGATATGCAGGACGAATTTATTCGTCGTGCCAACCGTCCGGACGGAAAAGACAACCCAAAACGGGTGAAAGAATATTATCGTAAATTACGGGCGGATCTGCAAACGGAAGTCAACGCAATAGCAACTGAAATCGGAGAGTTGAGCAAATAGAAAATAAAGAATGAAGAAAGCTATAAGTAAGGCACTTCTTCGCTTGGCCGGCTGGAAACTTGGACCGGTGGTTGAGGATGTGCCTAAATGTGTGATATGTGTGGCTCCACATACCAGCAATTGGGATTTTATCGTAGGAAAACTGTTTTATACCTCGATTGGTCGTAATGCCAGTTTCCTGATTAAAAAGGAATGGTTCTTTTTCCCGTTCAACCTGTTGTTCGACTGGTTGGGAGGTGTGCCTGTCGATCGCCGTAAGCGAACCTCAGTGACGGACCAGATGGTGGATCAGTTTAACCTGCGGAAAGAATTTCAGCTGGCCGTAACTCCCGAAGGTACACGCAAACGGGTGGATGATTGGAAGAAAGGATTCTACTATATTGCACAAAAAGCCAACGTACCTATCCTGATGGCCTATTTCGACTACGAAAAGAAAGAGGCCGGTTTTAAAGGAGTATTTTATCCTACGGGTGATGCGGATAAAGATATCCGTGAGATCCGTGAGCATTACAGAGGTGTGACAGCTTGTCACCCGGAAAACTTTGTTCAAATTTAATATTATGGCAGACAATTTGCGTATCAGTATGGTCCAGTCCCATATTATTTGGGAGGACAGAGATGAAAACCTGGGGTATTATGGAGAACTGCTCCGGCGGGTCAGTGGTAGGACGGACATAGCCGTTTTGCCGGAAACCTTTACGACGGGTTTCTCTATGGATGTGGAAAAGCTGGCCGACACGATGGACGGGGCTACTATCCCTACCATAAAGGGGTGGGCGAAGAAATATAAGCTTGCTGTGGCCGGCAGCTTTATCGCAAAAGAAGACGGGAAATTCTTCAACCGCGCTTTTTTCGTCACGCCCGAAGGTGAGACTTATTTGTATGACAAACGGCATTTATTCCGGATGGCGGGCGAAGACCGGCATTTCACAGCCGGGGATAAACGGACGATCGTACGGTATAAGGACTGGAATATCTGTTTGCAAGTTTGCTATGATCTTCGTTTTCCGGTTTGGAGCCGGAACGTGAACAACGAATATGATCTGCTGATCTATGTCGCCAACTGGCCCGAGGCGCGTAAGAAAGTTTGGAAGACGCTGCTCCAGGCACGTGCTATGGAGAATATGGCGTATGTCTGCGGGGTGAACCGGGTAGGGATCGACGGCAAGGGGTTTGTCTACCGGGGCGATTCCATGATCTTCTCTCCGAAAGGGAAAAAGCTGGCGGATGCCGGCAAACGTGAGGAAGTCACCCGTACGTGTACGCTTACCCGTGCAGACCTGGAAGAACTAAGAGGTAAGTTCCCGGCATGGAAGGACGCGGATATGTTTGAGATCAAATGATATTTCCCAGATAAAATTTCGGATTTGAACATAAAAAAGCGATTGCTGGTTATTCCCGGCAATCGCTTTTTTATGTTATGTGAAAATATGTGTTTACTTCACTTCCTCGAAGTCAACATCCGTTACACCGCCATCCTGCTTGTTGTTTCCGGCGTTGCCACCAGCTTGTTGACCGAAGTCAGGACCCGGTTGTGCGCCACCCTGTGCATTCTGGGCATTGTACATTTCCTGGCTTGCAGCCTGGAATACGCTGTTCAGTTCCGCCATAGCGGCATCGATACCGGCGATATCCTGAGCCTTGTGAGCTTCTTTTAGCTTGTTCAAAGCTGTTTCGATAGGAGCCTTCTTGTCTGCCGGAAGTTTGTCACCCAGATCCTTCAACTGTTTTTCAGTCTGGAAGATCATGCTGTCGGCTTGGTTCAGTTTGTCGATACGTTCTTTTTCTTTCTTATCGGCTTCGGCGTTAGCTTGAGCTTCTTCTTTCATACGTTTTACTTCGTCGTCGCTCAAACCGCTGGAAGCCTCGATACGGATGCTCTGTACTTTTCCGGTGCCTTTGTCCTTAGCCGATACATTCAAGATACCGTTTGCGTCGATATCGAAGGTAACTTCGATCTGAGGAACACCACGCTGTGCGGCTGGAATTCCGTCGAGATGGAAACGACCGATCGATTTATTGTCTTTAGCCAGTGAACGTTCACCCTGCAATACGTGGATCTCTACAGAAGGCTGGTTGTCAACGGCAGTTGTAAATGTCTCAGACTTCTTGGTAGGAATAGTCGTATTGGCTTCGATCAACTTGGTCATTACGCCACCCATTGTTTCGATACCCAATGACAACGGAGTAACATCGAGCAGCAGAACGTCTTTTACTTCACCTGTCAATACACCACCCTGGATGGCAGCACCTACAGCCACTACTTCGTCCGGATTGACACCTTTTGACGGAGCCTTGCCGAAGAATTTTTCAACGATGGCCTGTACAGCCGGAATACGTGTCGAACCACCTACCAGGATTACTTCGTCGATGTCGGAAGTGCTCAAACCTGCATCTTTCAAAGACTGGCGGCAAGGTTCGATACAAGCCTGGATCAGACTGTCTGCCAACTGTTCGAATTTAGCACGTGTCAGTGTCTTGACCAAGTGTTTTGGAACACCGTTTACCGGCATGATATACGGCAGGTTGATTTCCGTGCTTGTCGTACTTGACAATTCGATCTTTGCTTTTTCAGCCGCTTCTTTCAAACGTTGCAAAGCCATCGGGTCCTTACGCAGGTCGACGCCTTCTTCGCGCAGGAATTCTTCTGCCAGCCAGTCGATGATCACATGGTCGAAGTCGTCACCTCCCAGGTGAGTATCACCGTTTGTGGATTTTACTTCAAACACACCGTCTCCTAATTCCAGGATAGAGATATCGAATGTACCGCCACCCAAGTCGAATACGGCGATCTTCATGTCTTTGTTCGTTTTGTCCAAACCGTAAGCCAAAGATGCGGCAGTCGGTTCGTTTACGATACGGCGAACGTTCAAACCTGCAATTTCACCGGCTTCCTTAGTAGCCTGGCGCTGTGCGTCGCTAAAGTAGGCCGGAACGGTGATAACGGCTTCCGTTACTTCCTGTCCTAAATAATCTTCAGCAGTTTTCTTCATTTTCTGAAGTACCATTGCGGAAATTTCCTGCGGAGTATAGAGACGTCCTTCGATATCGACACGCGGTGTATTGTTGTCACCACGAACTACCTTATAAGGTACGCGGTTGATTTCTTTCTGAACCTGATCATAGGTTTCACCCATGAAACGTTTGATAGAGAATATTGTTTTTTCCGGGTTTGTGATAGCCTGACGTTTTGCAGGATCACCTACCTTACGTTCACCTCCTTCAACAAATGCAACGATTGAAGGCGTCGTTCTTTTTCCTTCGCTGTTTGCAATTACAACCGGTTCGTTACCTTCCAATACGGCAACACAAGAATTGGTTGTTCCTAAGTCGATTCCGATAATTTTTCCCATAATTTTCTACTATTTTATATTGTTATTATTTTCCTGTATTTGCTTTTCTCTTTCGAGTTGCATTAACTATTCTACAAATCGTATGCCAAAGTAACAAGGATAGGTTTAGAAAAGTTCAGGTGGCAGGAAGTGTGACAATACGTCAGTTTCTCTTGCTGCCCCTAACGAAAATATGGATTATATTATAATATGTCTGTTAGTAGATTTTTTTGTGGATATGGCAGAATATGAAGTTGAGCCTGTGCTTTGATAAAATGGCTAACCGTATGAGTAGGGGGTTACCTGTTGGACGACCGAGAAGAGGTTGTCGCGAAGAATGTTTTTTCTGATGAAGATTTTTTTTGTAATGTATTGAATCGTAGAAGCTTGTTACTTTTTTGTAAAAAAAAGAATATATATTTATGAATATTCAATTTTAGTCAATAACTTTGGCGCCCAAAATGAATATTCTTTTGATCAATTTAATTTAGACAGTGTAATTTGCTATTAACTTAGGACAATGATGTTATGAACATGTGCTGAATGTTGAGATATGTGTTTTTAAATTCTTGGTTTACAAAAAGTTGTTTACTTGTCTGGAATATAAAACTACATAGAAAGTATTGAATAGTTTCCTCTTTAGGTCATTATTCGAATGGGATAACATGGTTTTAAGTAAATGTGTTAACGCGCACATTTGCAGTGAATAAGCTTGTCGTATTGATTGTTATGCGAATCTATAAATTCTAATATAAACTATCAAACTTAATACTAAACTGAAAAATTGTATGAAGAATCGTGTTTTTAGTTTCTTACCCCGATTTAGTATCTTGTTGCTATTTTTGGGGATGGTTATTGGCGAAGCCTATGCGCAATCGCAGACGATAACCGGTGTTGTTAAGGATCAGACGGGTGAACCGTTGATCGGTGTGAACGTAATGGAAAAGGGCACTACGAATGGCTCTATTACGGATGTGGATGGAAAATATAGCCTGACTGTCAATGGCAGCAAGGCTATTGTTACATTTTCTTATATCGGATATTTGTCACAGGACATTACGGTTGGAAACCAGAAAATGATTGATGTGACGATGAAAGAAGATACGGAAGAACTGGAGGAAGTTGTTGTGATCGGTTACGGTACGGCAAAGAAAAAAGACTTGACCGGTGCTATTTCGACTGTGAAAGCGGAAAACATGGAAAAGGAGACTCCCCGTTCTGTACAGGACCTTTTGCGTGCAAGTGCTTCCGGTCTTTCTATCGGTATTTCGACAGATGCTGCCGGTACGGCTAATCTGCAGGTGCGTGGTAAAAATACGCTGACTGCCGGATCTTCTCCTTTGTTGGTTTTGGACGGTGTTATTTATGACGGCGATTTGTCTGATATCAATCCGATGGATATTCAGTCAGTAGACGTATTGAAGGACGCCAGCTCCGTAGCCGTTTATGGTGCAAAAGCTGCGAATGGCGTAGTTGCCATTACAACTAAGAAAGGTAAAACAGGCAAACCGGTTGTATCTTTCAATGCAAATGTCGGTTTTGCACAGCCTTCACGTATTCCGGCAGCCTTGGATGGTCCCGGATTTATCCAGTTCCGTAAAGACTATCAGGAAGGCAAACTGACTCCGGAAGAAATGGCAAAAGTACCGGGTAAATTTACAGACCCGCGTCAATTAAGCGGCCTTGGAGTCGATCCGTTGACTTGGTATAACTATGACCAGTCAACTCCTGTAACGACTTTGCCTTCCGAACAGGAAATGCTGACAACCTGGTTAGGCCGTCTGGATTTCAAGACTGTTGAAATTGAAAACTATCTGAACGGTGTTGAAACAAATTGGGATGATATTGTCTTCCAAACTGCTTTACAGCAGGATTATACTGCCAGTATAAGCAATAAGAAAGAGGATCTTTCTTATTATTGGTCTTTAGGATATGCTGACCGCGAAGGCATTCGCGTTGGCGATCGTTTCAAGAACTTCCGTACCCGTTTGAACTTGGAATCGAAAGTAACCAACTTCCTGACTATCGGTTTGACTTCCCAGTTCGCAACTAAAGACAAGGGTGCACAGGCTGCCGATGTTACTCAGCGTACAAATAACTCACCTTATACCCCCAATGATATCGATGATCCGGACAGCCCGTATCGTATGTATCCTTCCGGTGACAACAATGGTAAGAATCCGTTTTTCGATAACATGTATCGTGACAAACGCGAAATTGAACATACGCTGAATGCAAATATTTATGCGATTGTAAAACTTCCGTTTGGAATTGAGTATCAGATGAACTATACCCCAAAATATAAATGGTATGAGTTTATGAAACATGAATCAGCCGAACATCCTGAATGGGCAGGAAAAGGCGGATATGCAGAGCGTAGAAATTCAAAAAGCTTTAACTGGTTATTAGATAATATCATCCGCTGGAAACATCAATTTAACGGAGGACATAATTTTGAAGTGACCTTATTGGCAAATGCTGAAAAAGGACAATATTGGGATACATATGTAGGTGCTCAGAATTTCTCACCGAGCGATTTGCTGGGTTATCATAATATGGGAGCCGGGACTGTTCTGTCTTTTTTGAAAGATGAAGGTAGAAACCAGGATACATACAGGACTGGCGATGCTTTGATGGGACGTCTGTATTATTCTTATAAGGATAAATATATGGTGACGGCCTCTGTTCGTCGTGACGGTTATTCTGCTTTTGGTATGATGAACCCGCGTGCGACTTTCCCTGCTGTCGCTTTAGGATGGGTTTTCACTTCCGAGAAATTTATGGAACCGGCAAGCGATTGGTTGAATTACGGTAAGTTGCGTTTCTCATGGGGACAGAACGGTAACCGTGATATCGGTCAGTATGAAGCATTGGCATGGCTGAAATCATCTTTGAGTCCGTTTATCGATCAGAATGGTAATATCTATGTGACATCACAGGTCTATGTAGACCACATGGGTAACACGGCTTTGAAATGGGAGCGTACCGGTTCTTATAATATCGGTTTGGACTTTTCTTTGTTCAACGACAGATTGAGAGGTTCTATGGAAACCTATATGTCTGAAACGAACGACTTGTTGGTTAAACGTTCTTTGCCGAATATCACCGGGTTCTCTGATGTAAAGGCAAACTTGGGTGCTTTGACAAACCGTGGTTTCGAATTGTCTCTGAATGGTGATGTGATGAGCAGAAAGGACTTTAACTGGAATTCGAGCGTTACTTTCTCTTTCAACCGTCGTAAGATCAAACATCTTTACGGAGATATGGAAGACATCAAGGATGAAAACGGTAATGTGATTGGTCAGAAGGAAGCTGACGACTACAAAAACAAGTGGTTTATCGGTCATGACCCCGACCAGATCTGGGATTACGAAGGTGATGGCGTATGGCAGCTTGGAGAAGAGGAAGAAGCGGCCAAATATGGAAATAAGCCGGGTGACTTCAAATATGTAGACCAGAATGGCGATGGAGTATTGAATGACCAGGATAAAGTGTTCCAGAAGTACAAAACTCCCCGTTTCTACCTGTCTTGGAGAAATGAGTTCACTTATAAAGACTTCTCTTTGTCTTTCATGATGTATTCTCATATCGGAACATACGGTACATTCAATCCGGCTGCAAACGCCATTGAATTGGCAGACCGTCGCAGTGCTTTGGATATCGAACGCTGGACAGTCAATAACCCGACAAATGAATATGGACGTCTGGGATCGAAAAACTTGGGTAACCATTACGTGAACAAGTCTTTTGTGCGTATGGAAAATATCTCTCTTTCTTACAATGTTCCGAAGAACTTTTTGAAGAAGGTTTCCGTACAGAACATGCGTTTGTCTTTAAGCGTGCGTAATCCGTTCGTATTGTCTGGATATACATTCAGAGATCCTGAAGAAGATCCGGATAAAAACGACTTGTGGGTTCCGAGAACATTCAATATTGGTGTAAACTTTACTTTATAAAAGAGGAGATTGAATAATGAAACATATAAAGAAATGTCTTATTTTGGCAGTAGCCGGATTGCCTTTGTTAAATTCTTGTAGCGACAGTTGGTTGGAACCAAAGCCTCTGTCTATCTATACTCCGGAAAATACATATGTGGATGCAGATGGTTTGTATGCTGCATTGGTTGCTTGTGAACGTAATATGCGTCATGAGTTTTTCGGAGACGGCGCTCCGATCACAACCGACATGTATACGACAGACTTGGCTGTCACTGGTACGACCGATAAATCAGGGCCTTTGATAGATATGGATGCGGATCTGTTGCCGAGCCGTACAGCAAACGATGTGAATAAAAACAAGATCGGATGGTACTGGGATGAAGGATTCAAAGGAATCAAATATGCCAATATCGTTCTGAACCGTATGAAGAATGCGACGTTCAAAGATGAAGCTGAAGAAAACGCAGTACGGGGTGCCGCCTATTTCCAGCGTGCATATCGTTATTACAAGCTGACACATCTGTTTGGAGATGTTCCTTATCTGAGCCAGGAGATTGAAACACCGAAAGTGGATTTCTACACGTATGACCGTTGGAGCATTCTGGAACAGATAGAAAAAGATATGGAGTTCGCTTATCAGTGGGTACCGGAGAAGGTCGATAGAGGAAAACCTTCCAAATGGGCTTGCGGTGTATTGCTGATGAAAGTTTGTATGTCGTTGGGTCATTTTGACAGAGCGATCGAAATCGGAAAAGAAGTTATCGCTGCCAACCCGTTGATGACCGAACGTTTTACGACAAACAAAACAAAGCCGAATACGAACTTGATGCATGACCTGCATAGTGTGGAAGCTAAAATGGATATGTCAAATACGGAAGGTATCCTGTATGTCGTGTCTTATCCGGAAGTAGAAGGTCGTGACAGAATCAATACGATGCGTAATGCCACTCCTTATTGGGCGAATGGATCAATTAAGACTCCTGACGGTAAGACGGGTATGTCTATTGTTCCGGCAAATGAAGCCAAAGGTACCGAGTTGGATAATGATGCCAATGTAGGTCGTGGTATCGGAACTTGCCGTCCGACCAATTATTATCAGTATGACATCTGGACGGAAAAGGAGAAAAACGACTTGCGTGGTGTATATAACCGCGATAGCTGGAAAGGTGTATTCGACCTATACTATAATGCTCCGGCTCTTAAAGGAACAGAATGGTATGGTAAACATCCGGTAAAACCTGTCGGTATGTCTGTTTCGGATTCTATCCGTTGCTGGTTCCAGTGGCCTCATTATAAAACGTTTGTTCCGGACCCTTCCGTGACAACAGACCGTAGAGGCGGTGAAACTCCTTGGTATATTTATCGTTCGGCAGAAGTATATCTGATGTTGGCTGAATGTTATTATTGGAAAGATATGAAACAGGAGGCTGCCAATATGATGAACGTGGTGCGTCAGCGTGCCGGTGCAGAATCTCTGGCTGCTTCGGATATCAATATCGGTACGGTTCTGGACGAACGTGCACGTGAATTGTATTACGAAGAAAACCGCCATGTGGAACTTTCCCGTATTTCATATGTGTATGCTTTGACGGGTAAAGCATGTGAAGTATTTGGCGGTCATGTCTACAAATTGGATAATTTCTCTGGTCCGAAAGGTACGAGTGTAAATTGTAAGGATGCTGGCGTGAACTTCTATTTCGATTGGGTTTCTGCCAAGAACAATTTCTATAACAAAGGAATAAAGACAAACTATGCTGAATATCGTTTCAGTACGCATCATGTTCTTTGGCCGATCCCGGAAGGTTCTATCACATCCAACACCGGTGGCGTTATCAACCAGAATGTGGGCTATCCGGGTACTGAGAACAATATCACTCCGTTGAAGGTTGGTCAGGACGTTCCTTCTGAATCAGCCCAGTAAACAAGGAAAACGCGCACAACAACACCGCGTAAACGAGAAGCGTACGGTCGCAGGATGTCCTGCGGCGCGTACGCTTTTTTCGTTTAAAGAAAAAGTCCAACTCCGGATCTTAGGGTAACTGCGCTCAAATGGCCCTTATATTCCTTCACCGCGTCGAACGAAGGGCAGGCCTTTTGGGGGTTCAAGTCGCAGTGTCCTACGGTGAGGGCTGCCGGGAATTGGCGGCCTAACTCTTGCAACAACTGCGTGAGGGCTGCCTTCTGGGCAGGCGTGCGGGTGTCTTGCGGGAGGCCTTCACCGTCCAATCCCCCTTCGTAGCAGATGCCGATGCTGTGACGGTTGTGGCCGAAGCAATGCGCCCCCTCCAGGGAGAGTGGCCGGCCGGGGTGGGGAAGAGGGCGAAGTCTGTGATGAATTGGTTCTCGGAGGATATCTGCAAGTTGTAGCCGGGCATGATTAGATATAGGGCAAACATTCGGGCAGCCAGGAGAAATTTCGGTGGAGGAGCTTGGCAGTCATATGGACGAAAGTAATCCGGTAGCTGTGATTGTCGAATAAAATCTTCTTGTTTTATAGCGAAGTCATAGAGATGATTTTGTTTTTATATTATCTTTGTGGCCGCAAACAGTCTAATGTAAAAGCTTATCAATAATTTAATTATAATAGTATGAAAAACTATCTTGTATTTTCTATGGCGGCTCTGTTGGTCGGAGCTTCTTGTAACACAAAGCAGGAGAAGGCGGCTGAAGGCTTTACCGGCGCACCGGGAGAAGTTAAGTTGATCACGCTCGATCCCGGACATTTCCATGCCGCATTAGTGCAGAAAGTGTCTTATCCGCAAGTTTCTAAAGATGTTTATGTGTACGCACCCACCGGTTTCGACGTGGATGAGCATTTGAAACGTATCCAGGGATTCAACACACGTGCGGAGAATCCGACAGCTTGGAATGAAATCGTTTATACGGGAGATGATTACCTGGAAAAAATGTTGGCCGAGAAGAAGGGAAACGTGATGATCCAGGCGGGAAACAACGGCAAGAAGACCGAATATATCAAGAAAACGCTTGAGGCCGGCATCAATGTGCTTTCCGACAAGCCGATGGCGATCAACAGCCAGAGCTTTAAATTGCTGGAAGAATGTTTTGCTATCGCTAAACAGAAAAACATCATGCTGTATGACATCATGACTGAACGGAATGAAATCACTACGATGTTGCAGCGTGAACTTTCCACTATCCCGGCTATTTATGGCGAGCAATTGAAAGGTTCTCCCGAAGAACCGGCTATCGTGAAGGAGAGTGTGCATCATCTGTTTAAGCTGGTCGACAATAAACCGCTGACTCGTCCGGTATGGTATCTTGATGTAACTCAACAGGGCGAAGGTATAGTCGATGTGACGACTCATCTGGTCGATCTTGTGCAGTGGGAGGCTTTTCCGGATCAGGTGATCGACTACAAGAAAGATATCGAACTGATAGATGCCAACCGTTGGACAACTTCTATCAGCCCTGAAGAATTCAAACAGGTGACGGGAACGGAAGCTTATCCTGATTTCTTGAAGAAAGATGTAGAAAACGATACATTGAAAGTATATTGCAACGGTGATATCGTTTATAAGATCAAAGGGGTAACAGCGAAGGTTTCGGTGATCTGGAATTATACCTTCCCCAAAGGTGGCGGTGATACCCATTTCTCCGTCATGAAAGGCAGCAAGGCCGACTTGGTCATCCGCCAGGGCAAGGAACAGAACTATCAGCCGGAACTGTTTGTCGAAGCAGTGAAAGGAGTGGATCTGGCCGCTTACGAAAAGGACCTTACCGCTTCTATGGAAAAAGTCTCAGCCGAATATCCTGGTGTGGCTTTGAATAAGGTGGGCGACGGCGTATGGCGAGTCGAAATCCCCGCAAAATACCGTGTAGGCCATGAAGCTCATTTCGGCCAAGTGACGGAACATTTCCTCGACTATCTGAAAGACGGCAAACTGCCGGATTGGGAAGTGCCTAATATGCTGGCTAAGTATTACACGACAACTTCGGCTTTGGATATGGCGAAAGCGAAGACAAAATAAATGTATTGAGATGAAATGGAAGAGAGAGTATGTGCCCAATTGTACTTCCGGCACATACTCTCTTTTGGTATTCTGCTAATAATCAAATCTGACACCCTTCTCCCAAAGAGGCAGTAACCTTTTTACAATGTGGGGGTTCTCTTGCGCTATATTTTTACGCTCGATGCGGTCCGGCCCGTATTGATAAAGTTCGGTGATCGTTTCTCCTTTTTTATTATAACGAGTAAGACGATATTCCGGAGTCCGGAGAGTTATACAATTCCGATAGTAGCTATAAGCGGCGTCTGTCCATTTGGGATTATCAGGATTGTTGAGCAAGGTTGCAAAACTATGCCCGTCCAGTCCTTTGGGCAAGGAGATTTTGCAAAGTTCCATAAGAGTCGGATAAATATCTATAGAACTGACAATCCTGTTATTTTTAATCCCTGGCTTACACTGGGGAGCTTTTATTACGAGTGCGCTGCTCAGAGAAGTTTCATGTAGTGTATGTTTCCCCCAAACACGCAGATCTCCTAAGTGCCATCCATGATCTCCCCATAGAATAATAATCGTATTATCCATTTTTCCGCTGGCTTCAAGGGCATCTAATACTTTTCCTACTTGAGCGTCCATATAACTTACGCAAGCAAAATAGGCGTGACGGAGTTTGCATGCATATTCGTCAGAAACTCTATTTTTTATGGAAGGCATTTCGTCTCCTGATTGATAGCTCTTGAACTCTGCGCTTTCATGTAGGCTGACCGGATCGCATCCTTCCGGAATGTCGGGCATAGGTGAAATGGGGATGGAGGCTTCATCATACATATCCCAATATTTTTTAGGGGATGTGAAAGGTAAATGAGGCTTGAAAAAACCGACAGCCAGGCAGAACGGTTCATTCTTAGCTGTTAGCTCGTTTAGCTTTTTGACTGCCAGATTTGCCGTTAGCCCGTCCGGATAGCCTTCATCGGCGACATCTGCACATTCGTATGGTTTCACTTGTTTTTTGCGACTTTGCCGGTTACTTCCATCTGCATATCCGAAAAAGGCATTCCAACCGTTTCCCCATTTTCCGGCATCGAAAAGCATTTCATCCCAACTATAAGGTAGTTCCGGTTTTTCGGTTTTCGGAGCTTCATAGCCATACAGGCAGCCGTCGACATAGTGGCTTATCTTTCCGATGCCGACAGTATAATAGCCATTTCTGCGTAAATGGTGGAACATAGTTTCCGGGATTTCTCCTTCCGGTTTATCTGACAGCCTTGTCCGGCATGCTTCGTTGGAGAGGTCCGATTTGTCTTTAGGAAAATGTCCAGTCAACATACTGGCTCGTGACGCTCCGCTTGTCGGGACTTGTACATAATGTTGGAAAAATAAACTGCCTTGTGATGCCAGCCGGTCGATGTTCGGGGTCTTTACAACAGAACCATAAGCACCTAATTCCCGGCGAAGGTCGTCTACGCATATAAAAAGTATATTAGGCTTCGCCTCGTTTGCCTTTTTTTGTGCATAGCCTTGAAAAGGCAATGCCAGCAAACAGACCGATAGCAAAGGATAATTCTTCTTCATGATATCTAAATTGAATGTGAATACAAAAGATTTACAAATATAGAGGGTGTGTCAAATTGATATTACCGGACGCAGATGGCGCAGAATACGCAGACGGACGCAGATTTATTTTGTTGATAATTTATATATCTGCGTTAATCTGCGCTCGTCTGCGTCATCCGCGTCCCATGAATACCGATATTTGACACACTCTCTTAGAAAATTATTGTTGATCGTCTATGGCTGTTAATGGAGGAATATTTTTTTCGTACCCGATATAGCCTTTATTCTGGTTAATGGTTCCTCCTTGGTTGCTATCGATGGCATTTGCCGGAATGGGCCAAAGGACATGGAATGGGCTTATTTTGAATACGTTTGTTCCCCATAAGATATCACCTGCCTTATAAAATTCATTTTTAGCAACAGTCCGGTCATACCAGAAATTTTTTTCGGAAAAATTTTCTAAGGAATAGCCGTTTAACCCTTTTTCTGCCATGATAAAGGCGATTCTGGTTAATTCCGTTTTTCTGAATTCTTCAGCGAAAAGTTCTCTGGCTCTTTCATCTAATATATACTCTATTGAAACTTGTGAAGCTACAATAGGATCGGCTTTTGCGCGTACTCTTACCGAGTTTATATCGGCAGCGGCTTTATCTGTTTGATTTAACCAATAGTAGGCTTCTGCTCTTAAAAGATAAGTCTCGGCCAACCTGAATAAATACCAGTCCGAATGTCCTCCATATGGCTGATCGGGTCTTTCTTCATCTTCGACATATACTTTGTAATAAGGGAAAGGATACCAGCAATGGATGGTGTCTTTGGGATTTGTGTATTGTATCTGTACGGGTTGTCCGAAATATTTGGAAGATGGATTGTTGTAAATGAATTTATCGACAGAGAACCAGTTTACTTGATTGTCATGCCTCAAGTCTTTATTACAGTTATTCCATATTTCATAATTGTAATAACTGCAAGGCCGGACATAACCGACTCCTCTTCCTATTTTTATGACAAATTCATTTCCTTGTGTGTCGATAGTTCCTCTTTTTCCGTCGGGATCTTTCATGTAGGACGAATTCCACCAAGAGGGAACATAGCGACGCATAGCCTGGGTGCCTCCACTTATTTCTGCTTCCGGAAATCCGTAACGTTCCTGTACGACAAGGATGCCTTCTTTATTTGAAGATGAGCTTTTATTGTCTTTTTGATGGAGATCCCAGATCGTATTAAACTGAGGATCGGAAGCATCTACCCCGAAGCGGTCAGTCATTAAAAAGTGAATTCCGTCGTTAATGACCGCAGAAGAGGCGTCGACAGCTTCTGTGAATTTTCCATTTGACAGATATATTTTTGTAAGCAAATGGTTGCCGGCAGCTTTAGAGACTGCTCCGGGAGCAGCAGTTTTGGGTAGCCACTGGACAGCCCATGCTAAATCTTCTTCTATTTTTGCAAGTATCGTTTTTCGTGAGTGCGTATAGAAGTCGATTTTAGGAGCCGTATGTTCTATATTCAAAAAGGGGACATCTCCATATAAATGGACTAATCTATAATACCAATAGGCTCTGTGAAAATATGCTTCGGCAATAATTGCATTTTTGATTTCTTCTGTGTCGAATTTGCCATTGTCGATACGCGACAGAATAACATTCGCATTTCGTATCTGGTTATATCCTCTTGTCCAAATCTCATGGAAGTCATAGGTCGTACCGGTCCCTGTCGGTAATACTTGAGTATCAAAATTATGTATGGCATTAGCTGCTTTATTGGCACTGATTGCAATATCTGAGGCGATTAATTCAGAAGCCAGGCCCCCTCCTTCTCCGTAGAAATCGGGGCGTAAGTTTTTACGGAGGTTAACCAGTATTCCGTCAAATCCGGCCTTATCCGTATAAATAGATTCCGGAGTGAAAATAGAAAGGGGCTTTATCTCCAAGAAATCGTCTCCGCATGAAACGGTTGTAAACAGAGACGCACAAATGATATATTTTATCCAGTTTTTCATAACTTGTTTATTTATAATGTGACATCAATTCCAAATGTAAAGATTCGAGGCATAGGAGTGTTTCCAGATTCAGGATCCCAACCAGACCATTTTGTGAAAGTTAGCAGGTTACGTCCACTCAAATATACTTTACAATGTCCTACTTTCAGATTTTTGAGAATATTTTCCGGGATATTGTATGCTATGGACAAGTCTTGCAAACGTACAAAACTGCTCCTTTCATAAATGTTATATCCAGGTGTGTTTACCGTATTTAACCGTGTATATTTGTTTGTCGGGGTTTCCGGAGTCCAGTAAGGTAATGCATAACTGTTGGCTCTATCCTCGACATTAGACGTGTTGCTCAATAGACTGTTTGCTCTCCAATGTCCTAAATCTGCACGGATGAAACAAGAAATCTGGAAGTTTTTGAAAAGAGTAAAGTCATTTCGAAGTCCTAAACGGAAGCGTGGCTTTGTATAACCTTGAAATACTTTATCTTCCTGAGTAGACACTCCGTCCCCATTAGGATCGTATAATTTGACATCGCCAGGAGCTTTCCCGAATGATTTAGCCAATTCTTCTTCTCCAAGCTGGTAAATACCAAGGAATTTGTAATCCCATATCCGATCTATTGATTGTCCGATAAACCATCCATTGTCGATATCATCACCTTCTCTTTGTCCGATAACATTGCCATTTTCGTCTAAAATGTTGATTGTTTCTCCATAGAGATGTTTGATCTTGTTTCTATTAAATGAGAACGTCAATGTCGAGTTCCAACTGAAATCCTTATTTTGGATATTATAGCTATTAAGAGTCATTTCAAACCCTTTGTTTTGCAATTCTCCCATATTAGACATTACATTGTCGTATCCAATAATTGTCGGTAGGCTGCGTTTTAACAACAAGTCATTTGTAATCATGCTATAATAATCGACCGAACCATTTAACCGGCTATCTAAAACGGAAAAGTCCAGACCTAAATTTAAAGCTTTAGTCTTTTCCCACTTTAGATATTGGTTCGCCAGTGAACTGCTGTATATACCTGAGATCAATGTGCTTCCAGTCAGGTATTTGTTTGTTTCAAGTTTTGCCAATGCATCATAAATCCCTATATCCCGGTTACCATTTATTCCATAAGAGGCTCTGACTTTGAGATTATTTATCCATTTGATATTGAAGAACGATTCGTCTGATAAATTCCAGGCTAAAGCTCCGGATGGAAAAGTAGCGTAAGGATTTTCCATACCAAAAGCCGAATATCCGTCTCTACGAATAGATAGAGTTAGGAAATAGCGATTCATGAGCGTGTAATTCAGACGGCCCATTATTGCGGTACCGGTCGAATAAGTATCTTCGTTTTTAATAGTTGGTGATCCTCCCGTCCCTAATTGATGGAAGCCCAATGCTTCACTGGGGGTAAAATTTACATTTTCGCCTGTATCTTTCCATGTTTGTTTCTTTTCTGCATTGTATAAGAATGTTGCATAAAAATCATGGACTCCAAAAGTTTTTTTCCATGAAATGATGTTGTCTATTTGCCATTCGTAAAGCGAATAATTGATACGCCGCCCGAAGCCACCTGTCTTGTTGCCACTTGGGATACTTGACGGATCATAGTAATAGTTCTTTTGCCAATCATAGCGATTGATATAAGAAACTTTGTAACTAAAACCGAATGGCAGTTTCAGGTCGGCATACATGGTGGCAAACAGGTTTTGGGTGACATTGAATTTGTCCCGTTTTCTGTATAAAAGAAATGGGTTTTGTTCAATTCCTGAATCGTCATGAGGATACCATTTTAGTTCTCCGTTTTCATCATAAGGTTGTCCTAAAGGACTCTGGCGGCTTATATTCGATAATTTGATGGCTTCATTACTTTCATCTTTGTTGCTAAATTGAGCATTGATTCCCACAGTCAGAAATTCGGCAACTTTGGTATCTGCATTAATACGGGAACGGATTGTTTTATACTCATCTCCTTTTATATAACCTTGATTGTCTGTATAGCCTAATGACCAGTAATATTTAGTTTTGCCAATGCCTCCGGATATGTTGACATTGTAGTTTTGCCTTAATCCGGGACGTGTAGCTTCACCATACCAATCATAGGCATTCCCATTCAGATAGTTTTGTTGTTCGATATCACGCAAATTCAGACGTGTCATCCAAGTCTGAATTGGATCGGACTGGTATGAGGCATCGTAATTTTGCCAAGTATCTACGTCAATGCCTTCCGGTAACTGATTAGGATTGTTGTAATATCCTTCTGGCTTGTCTGGATTTATTCTGCGTTGGAAATCTTGTCTGCGTTGGATGAATCCAGATAAATCATTCGGTTTGATTTCGTTGGTAAAATCTGTTAAACCCAGTTGTGCGGAGAAATTTATACTCATTTTTTCCCCTTTGCCTTGTTTGGTATTGATGATTACAACACCGGCGGCAGACCTTGAACCGTATACAGCAGCAGAGCTGGCATCTTTCAATACGTCTATAGTTTCGATATCCGATGGATTGATGTCATTGATAGAACCATTGAAGATAACCCCGTCCAATACAATCAAGGGTGAATTGTTGGCTGAAAGTGAAGCGGGACCTCGTATTTCCATTTCACTAGCTCCGGAAGCAGAAGTCCCGATGTTAGAGTTAAAACCAGCAACAGTTCCATTCAACATATCCAATACGTTCGTACTTTGCTGAGTGGCATATTTATCAGCTTTTACCTGGGCGATGGCCCCGGTAAGGTCTTTTTTCTTTACAGCTCCGTAGCCGATTACGACAACTTCCTCCAAGGCTTGCTGATCTTCTTGCAAAACCACTTTTAAGATGGATTTCCTGTCAATTGTGATTTCTTGTGTGTTGTAGCCGATATAAGATATTTGCAAAATATCTCCCTCGCTTGCTTCCAGGCTGAATTTGCCGTCGACATCGGTAATAGTGCCGGTTGTGCTACCTTTTACTAAGACGTTAGCTCCGATGACAGATTCTCCTTGTGTGTCGATGACTGTTCCGGAAATAGTTTTGATCTGTGCTTTGAACAAGGCAATGTGCTTATTTGATATACGAAAAGAAATGTTTCTTTTGCTGCGGAATAAGTTTCGCAGCAACTCGTTTAGATCCATATTTGTTCCCTGGATAGAGGTTTTTTCGTTTCGGTCGATCTCGGATGTGTTATAAACAAATTTGTATCCGGTCTTTTCCTCTATCTCATTGAAAATCTCTTCATATGTTGCATTCTGCTTATTCAGAGACAGTTTTACCGCTTGTGCATGAACGAAGGTAATATTGACGAACAAAAACAATAAAAGAAGTCCTAAAAGATTGATTCCGTGTTTGAAAATTCTTTTTAAAGAGGAATAATGTTCCTCACAGGTAAAATCCTTTGGATTTTGCCTGATAAATAAAATTTTATCCATAATTTTGTATGTATTAATTTTAAAAATTGGCAGGTGTGCTATCTGCCGATTAACGATGTAGAATTTGGGAATGGTCGCAACATTCCCAATTCTTTTTGTATGTCTCTCTATTAATTAAATCTTGTTTTTCATGTACTGTCCATAATCGTTTGTCTTTGTGGTTTAACATTCTGTATTTATTGCAGGAAAATTTCTCCTTTCCGTTTTTCTATTTTGTATCTGGCTGAGATTTGCAAAACTGATAGTATTTCTTCCAATGTCTCTTTCTCTGTGAAGTTGGCATTGAAAGTCTGTTTTTTCAGGTTTTCGTTTTGAATATGTATTTTCACATGGAAAGCCCGTTGTAACTCTTGCATGATATCAGCTAATGAATTGTCTTTGAATTTGAATATTCCGGTAACCCATGATATCGTATTTTCCGGACGTATAGTTGAAATACTCAGCTTGTTATCCGATTTAAGAAAAACTGCTCGTTCACCGGGTAGCAGTATCCGGTCTGCCGTTTGCGATTGATTCGTGTATTTATACAACCCGATTTTTCCGGTAAGGAGAGTGATCTCTGTTTTTTCCGGTTCTGCGTCGACATTGAATGTTGTTCCTAATACTCGTATTCCGATACCATCGGTTTGGACGATAAAAGGTTTCTTTTCGTCTTTACGGACTTCAAAGAATGCTTCTCCTTTTATCTCAACCTGCCGGATCTGTTCGCTGAACTCTCTCGGATAACGCAGGCAAGCGTTTGCATTTAGCCAAACTACACTGCTGTCCGGTAAGGTTATTTTTGTTTTTGCATCGGGGACGGCAGTCGTTTCATAATAAACAAGCTCTTGTTCCGGAGCTTTGTCGGTCAGCAGAGCACCGGTAACCAGCAGGAGGGCAATAGATGCTGCTATAGACAAATATTTCCACACGGAGTTCCCTTTACCGGCATAAGAAATGACGACAGGCCGTTTGACTCTGTCTGTTAAACGGTCGGACATCTGCTTTTCATCAAATGGCAAAGACTTGAAGCGTATGCGCTTTGTCAATGATTCGAGTTCTTTATTGTTCTGTTCATTTTCCATCTTATTCCGGTAGCTTTATAAAGAGAGATGACAGGTAAAGCAAAAAACTCCTATTCAAGATGCAGAAATATTATGTTATTTAATTATCCTCTTGTGTTCTATTATGCCATAAGTAGGATGTTTTATCTTGTTTGACAGTTGTAGTACACTTATTCGGTACCTGGAAGACAAGCGTTCTAGAGATGTTAGACAAGTGTTTGAATAATGACGGATAAAAAAGGAACAGGTTGGTTGGGATTAAAAGGAAGGCTGTTTGATCTTACAAAATCGAACTCATAAGAAGAAACATTTTTATCTTTAGGCAGTGTCTTGAAGAAATTTTAACTACATTTACTGACTAATTATATTATAAAAGGACTGTATCTGAGATGGAAGAGGAGAGTATCATATCTCTTTTTGGGAAAGTAGTGAAGGGAGATGAAGCGGCGTTCCGGTTATTGTTTGAAACTTATTCCCGGCGCCTGTTCCATGTGGCTTATTACTATCTGAACTCTCGTGAGCTGGCTGAAGAAGCTATTCTGGATGTTTTTACTGTTATTTGGCAAAAGCGAGAAACATTGTCCCATGTGAAAGAACCGGAACGCTATTTGTATATATCGGTGAAAAATCAGGCTTTGCATTATCTGAGAAGGGGGTATGTACAGGAAAAGGATCCCTTCTCTTTGTATGAGATCGAGTTGATCCCGGATTCGGATACACCGGAAAAAAGTTTGATGGATGAAGAGTACCAAGCGTTGGTCCAACAAGCGATCGATTCATTGCCGCCAAAATGTAGAGAGGTTTTTCGTCTTGTCCTCTCCGATAAATTAAAGAATCGGGAAATCGCTGATGTTTTAGGAATCAGTGAAAAGACCGTGAATATACATATCGCTAAGGCATACGAACGCATTGCGGAATTCGTAAACCGCCGGTATAAGGAGGGCGGTATTAAATGATACAGCCCTTCCCCAATGAGATCAGAATTTGAACTTGATCAACACCCCTTTATGGTCCGTCGGCCAAACACCTGCCGGAGTTGAGAAAACATCCTGGCTGTCCTCTTCGACACGTTGGCTGCGGATAATGGAAGATTTGGGGCCGACAATGACGGCGTCTTTCACTTCCCAACCGGTTGCCGGTATGTAGTAGATGAAATCGATGCGGTCACGTTCATCCGCTTCAGGCGCCCAAGTTAGCCGTTCGACCGGCATGTCCGGATTGTCCGAAGGGAAAGTAAAGCCGGGATGGGTGATCGGATTCGGATATTTGACGCGATAGGCATCGCGGAAGCCGGCTTCGTATAATAGTTTGGAACAGTCCCAATCGACTATCGCCCCGTTGTGATCCCAAAGCCCTTTCGTTTCTTCCGTCCAATCCAAGTGGGAAGGTTCGTTGAAGTCACCGCCTAAGATCACGAAATCGGCATCTGACTTTTTGGCGTCTTCTATCACGAGTCGGATGGATTCGTCACGCAAGGATTCTTTATTGGCCTTTTCGATTTCTGCCTTGTCTGTTATCGGAGCTTCCAGTTTCTTCCATGTCACACCGCTATATCCACGTGGCAGGTAACAGGCGTAATGCGTATAATCCAAATGCCCAGTATAGGCTACTACCTGTTTGCCGTTCACATCTAAACGGGTCCTTAGTACTCGGTCTTTGTGTGGGATATTTTCTGTTTGTTCCAGTATGGGATATTTGGACAGCAATGCGACGTCCAGCGAGCTGCCTTGTCCATAATAGATTTTCCCTCTTTCGCGCAAAGCATCCAGCATACGGGGGACGAACAATGCGCCTTCCTTGTTGCTGGCTTCACTGAACATCACGATATCCGGATTTATCCGGACTACTTCATCCGCAACAGCTTCGAAGCCGTTTTCGACGACTGTTCCTTCCATCCAGATGTTCAAATGCAATACGCTCAACTCATGTGTCTCTTTTGTGCAGCTGCCGCAAACCAGTATGAGCAGCCATAGCCAAATATAAAAATGTTTCATCGTTTTTTCTTTCATTAAAAAAGTCCCCGAACTTTTATGAGATCCGGGGACTTTTATGTTACTTGATTTCTTTCTCTTCCATCATGTCCAGTTCATTCTTGTCGGAGTCTATGAATTTGTACTCCAAGAAGCCCAGACTTTGATTCGGAATCACTTTAATACCCATCGAGTATTTCAGTTTCCATTTCCAACTGAGCGGGAATCTTCCACTCTTAATAAATGCTGCAACATAAGGATGTACGTGCAGGGCGAATTTCTTCACGTTGTGTTTGTTGACCAAGCAGTCGATCTTTCCTTCCAGGCTGTCGGTAAACAGGATAGAGGGTTTGATGGTGCCTGTGCCGAAACAGGTCGGACAGGCTTCGGATGTATCGACATCCATTGCCGGACGGACACGCTGACGGGTGATCTGCATCAGGCCGAATTTGCTCAGCGGCAAAATATTATGTTTTGCCCGGTCACCCGACATCGCTTTCAGCATGTGTTCATACAGTTTCTGCCGGTTGGCTGCTTCTGACATATCGATGAAGTCGACTACGATAATGCCACCCATATCGCGTAGACGTAATTGGCGGGCAATTTCGTCTGCCGCTGCCGTGTTCACGTCGATCGCCGTTTTTTCCTGGGCATCGCTGCCTTTTGAGCGGTTCCCGCTGTTTACGTCGATAACGTGCATGGCTTCCGTGTGCTCGATAATCAAATAGGCTCCACTTTTGTACGTGACGGTGCGTCCGAATAGGGACTTGATCTGTTTGGTGATTGCAAAGTTGTCGAAGATGGGAAGTTCGCCGGTATACCGTTGTACGATTTCTTCCCGTCCGGGGGCAATCAGGCTGACATAATCGCGGATATTGTGATAGATGTCCGCATCGTTCACATAAATGTTCTGAAAAGAGGGATTGAAAATGTCGCGCAACAAAGCCACTGCTCTTGCCGTTTCTTCGTAGATGAGTGCAGGAGCTTTTACTTTGGTGATCTTAGGAATGTTCTCTTCCCAACGTTTCAGTAATGTCTTCAATTCATGATCGAGTTCGGCAACGCGCTTCCCTTCCGAAGAGGTGCGTACGATTACGCTGAAGTTCTTCGGTTTGATACTTTGGATGAGTTGGCGTAGACGGGCACGCTCTTCGCTCGATTTGATTTTTGTGGAAACCGATACTTTATCGGCAAACGGTATCAGCACGATGTATCTTCCGGCAAAAGAAAGTTCGGAAGTCAGTCTGGGACCTTTTGTTGAAATCGGCTCTTTGGCGATCTGCACCAGCACTTCCTGTCCGACTTTGAGCACATTGCTGATACTTCCGTCTTTTTCGATTTCGGGAAGCAACTGCATTTTGGAGATGACGGGGAGTTTCTTATCTCCCTTTTGTTCTCCTAATGTTTGTTTGAGGAATTTCTGCTGGGTGTTGAAATTAGGACCTAAGTCCAGATAGTGAAGAAATGCATCCTTTTTATAACCTACATCAATGAAAGCAGCATTCAAACCCGGCATCAGTTTTTTCACTTTGCCCAGATATATATCGCCGACGGCAAAAGAGACGTTGCGGGCTTCCTTTTGGAGCTCAACAAGGTTCTTATCCTCCAGTACGGCTATAGATACCTCTTTGGGTTGTACATCAACTACTAATTCACTAATCACTATAAAAAGAGGTGTTAAAATGTGAGACCTTATTAAATACGCAAAGAACAAACTTAAAAGGTCTCTTATTAAGTTTGTTCTTCAGAGTTACTCAAATAGACTTATTTCTTCTTATGTCTATTCTTCTTTAGTCTCTTTTTGCGCTTGTGCGTAGACATCTTATGTCTTTTTCTTTTCTTTCCGCTAGGCATTGTTTTAAAATTTTAAATTAAACTATAATAACTAAATTACTTTACTTCATTCAGGAAAGTCTTAGCCGGCTTGAATGACGGAATATTATGTTCCGGGATGATGATCGTAGTATTTTTTGAAATATTACGAGCTGTCTTCTGGGCTCTCTTTTTAATCACGAAACTTCCAAAACCTCTCAGGTATACGTTTTCGCCCTGAGACAATGAACTTTTTACGATATCCATAAAAGATTCTACGCTGCTCAACACTGTCTGTTTGTCAATGCCAGTGCTTTTTGAAATTTCGCTAACAATATCTGCTTTAGTCATGTCTATAAATTAATTAAATAATTGATTTGGACCTATTAATTTTTTGGAATGCAAATATATAGCTTTTTATTTAAGTGGAAAAAGAATTGCCAACCAAATTTTAAGAAAAAAGTTTCCTTACAATTCGTTAGAACTGTGTATGTTTGCAGTAATCAATTAGTTGCAAGTTTTGAAGAGGCAAAAAAAGAACTGTATGTCGCAGATAGAAAACGAATTAGAAACCAGCCGTTTGTTGCGTGACTGGTATCGGATACATAAAAGAGAACTACCCTGGCGGGAGTCTTCCGACCCTTATATCATCTGGATATCCGAGATAATCCTTCAACAGACACGGGTGGTGCAAGGAATGGACTATTTTCTCCGTTTTACCGAACGGTTTCCGGATGTGGCTTCGCTGGCTTCGGCGGAGGAAGATGAGGTGTTGAAATATTGGCAGGGGCTTGGTTATTATAGTCGCGCCCGTAACCTGCATGCCGCGGCAAAAGATATTATGGAGCGTTTCGATGGAATATTTCCAGGACGCTATGAGGATGTGATCTCTTTGAAAGGGATAGGGGAATATACGGCGGCGGCCATCGTTTCTTTTGTATGGAACCAGCCGTATCCGGTTGTTGACGGGAATGTCTTCCGAGTGCTTTCGCGCCTGTTTGCGGTAGATACTCCGATCGATACGCCCAGAGGGAAAAAAGCCTTTACGGAACTGGCAGGCTTGGTGATGGACCCGCGGTATGCCGGACAACACAACCAGGCCATAATGGAATTGGGGGCCTTGCAATGCGTGCCGCAAAATCCGGATTGTGAGGCTTGTCCGCTGAAAGAACGCTGTGCGGCTTACGGGACAGGCGATGTGCAGACCTATCCGGTGAAACAAAAGAAGACCAAGACGCGTGACCGGTATTTTCATTACTTATACATTATATATAAAGGAAAAACCTGGTTGGCCCGTCGGAAAGGGAAAGATATTTGGGAAGGGCTTTACGAGTTTCCGCTTATCGAAACGGACAAGGCGATGGATTTTGCAGAGTTACAGACGACGGATGCCTTTCGCCGTTTGTTCGAAGGAGCGGGCCGGCTGGATGTTTCGGTGGATTTGCAGGGGGTGAAACATGTCCTGTCCCATCAGATCCTGTATGCGACTTTCTACCGGATAGAGATAGAGCGGGAGGGGGATGCGTTGCAGCAGTTTATCGCTGTATCGGGAAAAGAGATCGAACAGTATGCTGTCCCTCGTTTGATACAGATTTATTTGGAAAAGATTATAGGGAAAGTTTAGTTTCTTCGGCATGAAACAAAATTTTCCTACTGGTGAAAATAAATTTTCCCGCCAGTGAAAATTTATTTTCATGCAAATGAATTAGCTGAAAACTTTTGTCGCGTTCTTCGGAAGCCACCAGTGAATTTTATTTTTCCTTTATAGGAAACGGAAGAAGTCGGTTTTTTATGTACATTTGTGGGATTAATAAAAAATAGAGCTATGTCATTGAATAAAGTTATATTGATCGGCAATGTCGGACGTGATCCGGAAGTACGTTACTTTGATAGTGGCGCTGCTGTTGCTAACTTCCCGCTTGCTACTTCCGAGAGAGGTTATACGTTGGCCAATGGTACGGTTGTTCCGGAACGTACGGAATGGCACAATGTGGTCGTTCGTCGTGATTTGGTTTCCTTTGTTGAAAAATGGGTGAAGAAAGGTTCCGGACTCTATGTGGAAGGCAAGATTCGTACGCGTAGTTACGACGACCAGTCCGGCGTGAAGCGGTATGTGACGGAAATCCATGCCGACCGTGTCGAATTTTACAGCACCGGTTCGGGTATGAATCGTGACAACGCTTCCGGTACGGGAATGACAGGAACACAACCTCAGACCGCCCAGCCATCTACTGGATACCAGCAGGCGACAGGCTACCAGCAACCTGCATCCGGACAACCGGACACATCTTTAGATTCCAACAGTGCGGACGATCTTCCGTTCTGATATTGTTTAACTAATACTGTTCCCCTTGGACTCTGACTATTATTTATCGGGCTTATTCGACCAGGTTACCATACAGGCGCTCACAGCAGGCCCTGTAATAGCGTTAAGCCTTGCAATTCTTCTGCTGTTGGTTTCCGGCTTCGTGTCGGCTTCCGAAGTGGCATTTTTCTCGTTAACCCCGGGTGATATCAATGACATCCGGGAGGAGAATGCGCCTTCCGACCCATTAATCCAGCGTTTGCTGGACCGTTCCGAGTACCTGCTCGCCGCTATTCTGATAGCCAACAACTTTGTGAATGTGGCTGTCGTCATGCTTTGTACCTACGGTATCAACGCGATCGTCAATTTCTCATCCGCTCCGATGTTGGGCTTTATCCTGGAGACGATCGTCCTGACCTTTCTCCTTTTGTTGTTTGGCGAGATCATGCCGAAGATTTACGCACAGAAAAACTCGCTGCGGTTCGTGCGCAGTTCGGCTCCCGTGCTGAATATCGTGGAGCGCATCTGCCGGCCGCTTTCGAAAATATTGGTTACGTCGACCAGCGTCATCAACAAGGCGTTGGTCAAGAAGAAGTATGATCTTTCGGTCGACGAACTTTCCAAAGCATTGGAACTCACTTCCACTGAAATGCCGGAAGAAAAGGAGATGCTTTCGGAGATCATCAAATTCTACAACAAGACTGCCGACGAGATCATGACTCCCCGCCTGGATATGGAGGATATCGATATCAAGACGAGTTTCCGCACCGTGGTCGATTTTATCATCCGATCCGGTTATTCGCGTATTCCGGTTTATGCCGATTCGGAGGATAATATCAAGGGCATCCTGTATATCAAAGACCTTTTGCCGTATGTGGAGAAGCCTGACACGTTTCGTTGGCAGAGCTTGATCCGTCCGGCCTATTTCGTGCCTGAGACGAAGAAGATCGACGATCTCCTGGAGGAATTCCGTACCAGCAAGATCCATATGGCGATCGTGGTGGACGAGTTTGGCGGCACTTCCGGCATTGTGACGATGGAGGATATCCTGGAAGAGATTGTCGGCGAGATTTCCGATGAATATGACGAAGATGAAAAGCAGTTTATCCGCTTGGCGGACGGTAGTCTTATTTTTGAAGCCAAGATATTGCTGACCGACTTTTTCCGTGTGATCGATGCCGATCCTACCGAATTCGGTAAACTGACGGAGGAGGTCGAAACCCTTGCCGGCCTTCTGTTGGAGATCAAAGGGGACTTCCCGCGTCGTCGCGAGATCATCGAATATGACGACTATCGTTTCCAGGTTCTGGAGATCGATAACCGCCGTATCCTGAAAGTCAAGTTCAACCGTATTTCGGACCAAGGAAAGGGCCGGCAGGAGGAGTAATGCGTGCGTCGATCGGCATAGTAGGGGGGCTGCTGTTGGCCTTGTGTGTTTCCTGCACGGAATATACACCGAAGCCACGCGGCTATTTCCGCATCGAACCACCTGTCCCTTCCTATCAGACACTTCCGGTGGAGGATTTACCTTATACTTTCCGGCTTTCCAGATGGGCGGAGGTGGAGTTGCCTCCTGCCGGGAATCCGGCAGGGTGGATCAATCTTTCTTATCCGCAGTTGAATGTGAAGCTCTATTGCAGCTATTTTCCTGTCACTCCGGCTACGCTGGGTAGGGCGGAGGAAGAATGTCGTGCGTTGGTGGTCCGGCAGGCGAAATATCCGGAACGGATCAAGGTGCAGGCGTACAGTCATCCGGAGGCTTCGGTGTATGGCTCGCTTTTCATGCTGGATGGCGAATCCGCTTCGCCGCTGCAATTTATGTTGACCGACAGTGTCTCACGCTTTTTCCGGGGAGCTTTGTATTATGATTGTATCCCGAATGCAGATTCGTTGGCTCCCGTCACCCGATATTTGAAACAGGATATCGTAGAACTGATCCAATCTTTTAAGTGGAAGAAATAATGCCTCTCCTGATGAAACATACCGGTCCGTTGTGGGGTATCTGGAAGATCGAGGAACCTTCCGAGGTGCTTCTTGCCCTTTTGCAGAACAGGAAAGAATATCTGCCGCAGCTGGAGCTGATCCGTACGGAGCAGCGCCGCCGGGAATGGCTTGCCAGCCGTGTCCTTTTGCAGGAACTTACGGGTGGATCGGCCCTTATAGCCTACCATCCGAACGGTGCGCCTTACCTATCCGGCTCGTCTTTGCATATCAGCATTTCCCATACGAAAGGCTATGCTGCCGTTCTGTTACAGGATCATCCTGCCGCCGGCATCGACATCGAATACCGTTCCGAGAGGGTGTCGAGGATACGCAGTCGTTTTATGAATCCCGAAGAAGAGGCGGGTATCGACAAGGAGTACGAGACGGAACATCTGTTGCTCCATTGGTGTGCGAAAGAGACTCTTTTTAAAATGGTTGGTTATGAAGAGGTCGATTTCCTTCGCCATCTGCATGTCTGTCCGTTCCCGTATGCGGAGAAAGGGAGTTTTACCGTCTATGAAACCCGTACGGGAGAAAGGACGGGTTACCGGTTGAACTACCTCGTTACCCCCGATTTCGTATTAACCCGGAGTTGAATCGTTTTTTTCAATATCGGTATATATCCTAACCCATAGGGTTACGCCTTCTAAAGCTATGGGTTAGGAGTCGTAAAGCAATGCTTTATTTCTGCCAGATCTCCCAAGCTGCGAACGCTTGCAGCAGGAGCATTTCGAGCCCGTTCTTGACGATGGCTCCTTTTTCTTTGCCTTTCTTCATGAAGAGGGTTTCATCCGGGTTGTACAAGAGATCGTACAACAGATGGTCCGGAGTGAGCAGATCGTAAGGGATGTCCGGGCAGGCATTGATATTCGGGTACATCCCTAACGGGGTCGTATTGACGATGACGGTGTACTGTTCCATCGTCTTCGGAGTGATTTCTTCGTAGGTGATGCAGTGATCTTTCGGTTTACGGGAAACCAGCGTGGCGCCGACACCCAATTGTTTCAATCCGTGGAAGACAGCTTTCGATGCGCCTCCCGTCCCCAGGATCAAGGCTTTGCGATGTGTCTCGTTTAGGAGCGGCTCGATGGAGCGCTTGAAACCGATGATATCGGAGTTGTAGCCTTTCAGTTTTTTACCGAAGAGGCCTTTTGTGAATTTGATGACGTTGACGGCTCCGATCAGGCGGGCGTCTTCGTCCAGATCATCCAAGTAGGGAATGACTTGTTCCTTGTAAGGGATAGTGACATTCAGACCGTTCAATTCCGGGTTCTCTTTTAATACGGTCTTCAGATCTTTGATGTTCGGGATCTCGAAGTTCAGATAAGTTGCATCGATTTTCTCGGATTCGAACTTCTGGTTAAAGTAATTCTTTGAAAAAGAGTGTCCGAGGGGATAGCCAATTAAACCATATTTTTGCATGATCTGTAAATTTAAGATGATTCATATTGTTAGGGCAGTTCATGAACCGCTCTTACTGCCCGTGTATAGTGAACAAATGCCGAAAGTGAAAGTGCGCGAACGGGCTTCGCTGAAACCTACCCGGCTGAGCAGGTCGGTCATTACCTTCCCTTGCGGAACGACTTTGATGGAGGCCGGCAGGTAACTGTAGGCTGTATGCTCTTTTGAGAGCAGGCGTCCGACGGTAGGGATCACGACTTTCGAATAGATGTTGTAGAGTTGCTTCATCGGGAAATGCACCGGCGAGGATAGTTCCAGGATCATCAGATGGCCTCCCGGTTTCAGTACCCGGTACATCTCGGCGATCCCTTGCTCTATATTTTCAAAATTCCGTACTCCGAATGCGGCGGTGACAGCGTCGAACGAGTTGTCCGGATAGGTCAATGCCGTGCAGTCCTGGTACTCGAACGTGATGTGGTCCGACAATCCCGCTTCGGCGACTTTCTGCCGTCCGACTTCCATCATGCCCTCCGAGATGTCGGCTCCGATGATACGGTCGGCTTTCAGGCGGCGGTGCATGGAGATAGCCAGATCTCCCGTGCCTGTGGCGATATCGAGGATCGAGGCGGGAGAAAAAGGACGCAGGAAAGCAATTCCTTTCCTGCGCCATATTTTGTCGATGCCCAGCGAGAGCGTATGGTTCAGCTGATCGTATGTACCAGCGATGGAGTCAAACATGCGCCTGACTTGTGTCGTTTTGTGCTCCTCGTTGTTGTAGGGTAGAACCTGTTCTGAACCGTACTTCGTCATATCCGTTTACCTTATTTGTTGAGATATTCGGTTACGTTCTTTTCGATACGGGAAAGGAGGTTGTCCGTATCGCCTTTTTCGAACTTTTCGCCTGTGATGTGTTCATACAGTTCGATGTAGCGTTCGCTGATACCGTCTACGATAGCCGGAGTCATTTCAGGAACTTTCTGGCCAGCCTTGCCCTGGAAACCGTTTTCCATCAGCCATTCGCGTACGAACTCTTTGGAGAGTTGTTTCTGCGGTTCGCCTTTGGCAAAACGTTCTTCGTAGCCTTCGCTGTAGAAATAGCGGGAAGAGTCCGGTGTATGGATTTCGTCCATCAGGTAGATCTTGCCGCCATGTTTGCCGAATTCATATTTCGTGTCGACCAGGATCAAGCCGCGTTCAGCAGCGATTTCCGTACCGCGTTTGAAGAGTGCGAGCGTGTATTTTTCCAGCAGTTCGTATTCTTCCGGAGTAGCCAGGCCCTGGGCCAGGATTTCTTCTTTGGAGATGTCGGCATCGTGTTCACCGATCTCGGCTTTTGTCGTCGGGGTAACGATCGGTTCGGGGAAACGTTCGTTTTCACGCATACCTTCCGGTAGTTTTATACCGCAGATTTCGCGTACGCCGCTCTTATAAGCACGCCATGCGCTTCCGCAGAGGTAACCGCGTACGATCATTTCAACGGGGAATCCCTGGCACATCACGCCTACGGTCACCATCGGATCGGGAGTCGCCAGTTTCCAGTTCGGGCAAATGTCGGTAGTCGCATCCAGAAATTTGGCAGCGATCTGGTTCAGCATCTGTCCTTTGTAGGGGATACCTTCCGGCAGGACTACGTCGAATGCCGAGATGCGGTCTGTCGCAACCATCACCAATACGTCGTCGTTGATGTTGTACACGTCGCGTACTTTACCATGATAGACACTCTTCTGTCCTGGAAAATTGAAGTCTGTTTTTGTTAATGCCTTCTTCATACCTTTGTTTTTATGGGGCGCTTATGGGGCGTCCTGACTGTTATTAATATTGTTCGTTGTGTCGGCGGGGGCGGTTCGTGAACCGCTCTTACGGGGTTGTCTGCTGTCGAATTTGTCGTAGGCTTCTACGATACGTTGGACGAGCTTATGGCGGACGATGTCCTTTTTCTCGAATTCGACTTTGCCGATTCCTTTTACGCCTTTCAGGATTTGCATGGCCTGTACGAGTCCGGAGGTGGCTGTCGGCGGCAGGTCGATCTGTGTCACATCGCCGGTAATGATCATTTTGGCATTCATTCCGAGGCGGGTGAGGAACATCTTGATCTGGTGTGTCGTCGTGTTCTGTGCTTCGTCGAGGATGATGACCGCATCGTTCAGCGTCCGTCCGCGCATAAAAGCGAGGGGGGCGATCTGGATCACATTGTTTTCCATATATTCCTTCAATTTGGCTCCCGGTACCATGTCTTGCAGGGCGTCATATAGAGGTTGGAGGTATGGATCGAGTTTGTCCTTCATCTCGCCGGGGAGAAATCCTAATTTTTCACCGGCCTCCACTGCCGGACGGCTTAGGATAATCTTGCGGATTTCTTTGTTTTTAAGTGCTTTTACGGCAAGGGCTATAGCGATGAATGTCTTGCCAGTCCCGGCGGGGCCTGTGGCAAAAACGAGATCGTTTTCTTCGAATGCTTTGACAAGACGTTGCTGGTTTTCCGTGCGGGCGACGATCGGTTTTCCGTTCATCCCGTGGATGATCAGATTCTCTTGCTTGGTGATCACCGGGGCTTTGCCTTTGATGATGTCCAGTATGACATCTTCGCTCAGCGAGTTGAATTCCTCACAATATTTTTCTACCTCGCGAATTTTCTTGAGAAAGAGTTCCGACTCGTCTTCGTCTCCGATCACTTTCATCACATTTCCCCTTGCCACAATGCGCAGTTTAGGGAACAACGTCTTTATCAACTGCATGTTGACATTGTTTACTCCGTAGAATATAACCGGATCTACGCTCTCAAGAATATAAATTCGTTCAATCATTCAATTTGTTTTAGTTTTGCCTTTGCCGTGAATTTTCTACCACTCTCGTTCAGGCAGACAAAATTAGTAATATTCTTTATGTAAAAATAAATTGTGAGGAATTTTGTTGTCGCTTCATAAAGATTATTTGAACATTTCTTGCAGACGCCATCCTTCCTGACGACAATCCCATACGGCATGGATTTCGATTAGTTCGTCCGTAAATGTGTAAATCAACTTGTAATGTTTTTCGACGACAAGGGAGCGAAATTCGCAATCATATCCTTTCAGTAGCGGTTCGACAGGACCCGCTTGCGGAAAAACACGTAAGGGTTCGGCAGAATCCAATAGTCTGTTGTATAAACGGATAGCTGCGGTCTGGCTCTTTTCACTGTAAAATCTGTAAATATTGTCAAGTAAGGCAATGGCATTATCTGACCAGGCTATGTCTATTCGCATAAAGGATGTCGTTTGCGTAATTCTTCCGTAGTCATATATCGTCCGTGTTTAAAATCTTCTCTCGATTTCTTCAACACAGCTTTTAATTCGTCCAGCGTCATTTGTGCCGGATAGCGCGTTTCTTTCTTTTCTGTCGCAAGGCTGATCAGATTTTTGATCTGTGTCAACAGCTTTACGTCGTCAATTGTTTTCAATTGTTCAATAAGTGATAATCTTAATTCCAGTGCTTCCATACATTATATCCTTGTTTAGTTTATATTCGGATTCACAAAAATAGTCATAAATATTTTGAGATCAGTGAATCTTGGTTACTTTTGTTTCCATATAAAAGAGAAATGATGAAAAAGATAGTATTTAGTATTTGGTTGATAGTGGCTGCTTGCTCGGTGGCAGCGTTATGTTCGTCTTGTGGAAAAAAGGAAGAACGCGGCGAGTTGAAACGTATCTGGTATAATGGGAGCTATAACCGTGATTTCAAGGATCTGAACGATGTACATCTGGCCGAAGCGAAACGTATCGGTATTCAACCTGCATCGAATCGTGAAGAAGCGGAGAAAGTAAAAAAGGAGATGGAGGAGATCGAAACCAACGAATATTATGAAGTGGAAAAGCTGACGCATTCCATCCCATATCTGATCCCTTCGGCGGCACAGTTGCTGGAAGATATCGGACATAATTTCCAGGATTCCTTGCGTAATCTGAATGCTTCGATCTATAAAGTCAAAGTGACCAGTGTCACCCGCACGGTCGATGATGTCAAGAACCTGAAAAAAAGAAATACCAATTCTTCCCAAAACTCGGCTCACCGCTACGGAACGACCTTCGATGTCTCCTGGGTTCGCTATACTAAAGTAGACGAAAGCGATACCCTGAATATAGACAAGGACCGGTTGAAAATGGTATTGGCAATGGTTTTGCGCGATTTGAAAAGGGAAGAGCGCTGCTATGTCAAACACGAACGCAAGCAAGGTTGTTTTCATATAACCGTCCGGGAAAAGAAATAAAAAGAGGCAACACAACGGCTTACTGATCGAATGGACAAAAAACTACTGAAATACTGGAAAAACTGCCTGCTGGATGCCGAACGAAGGAGCAGGTCGCTAACGAAAGAAGCGCGGGTAACATTGCGGATTGGTGATAAGCTTCCGGAATTTATACTTCGCAAAGATATTCCCTTGCTTTTCCCCAAAGGGAAGCAAAAGGAGAATGACGAGAAACGTAAAATACAGATTGCTCCTTGTGTCTTTCTTCCTGAGTACGAGAACGGATGGACTTCCAGGCAGAATGCCCCGGAATATCCCTTTCTGATTTCTGCGACATTATTGCCGGACGGAACTTTTCAGGTCTGTGACAATAAGTCTGAACGTATTCCAGTTTTTGTCCGTAAGTTTCTATCTCCGAATGCACGTAATGACAGGACTGTTGCCTCTCTTTCGAATGTGGACCGGCTTTTGAGTGAGTTCGATACCGAAGAGACGGATTGGAAGAAATACTGGAGTGCTTGCGAAACCTTGTTTCAGGATGCGACCGGCTTGACTTTCCGTGAAATGAACTATGCCGACAAGCCTGAAATCATCGTCGTGAAAGCTCCCGGACGTGGAATGGCACAAAAGATCATCAACCTGTATGACAAACTATTGGAAAGTAAATCTTCCCACCCATTACTGGAACTTCTGATCCGTAAAAAGCAGGAAACATTGCTACCGGTACCGGAAAAACAGCAAGTCTATTGCAATAGAACCCATTGGGCACAGATGAGTGGCGAGTTCCCGTTGTCTGTTTCCCAACGTGAGACGCTTGCCATGTATACAGAACCGGGCAGTTCCGATATTTTTGCAGTTAACGGACCTCCGGGAACAGGCAAAACAACTTTTTTGCAAACAGTAATTGCCAACCGGATCGTCCATACCGTGCTGGAGCATCCTGATGATCCGGATATCATTGTAGCCAGTTCGGCCAATAACCAGGCGATAACCAATATTCTGAAAGATTTCAAGGTCGAACAGCCTTCTGACGGTAAGCCTGTAAATCTGCTGACTCTCCGCTGGCTGCCCGGTTTGGATACGTTGGGATTGTATCTTTCCGGTAAAGACGAGCAGAAGGACCAGTACAAAATGATGTTCAATACGAAAGGTGACGGCTTTCCAAATGATTATGACGATCCTGCCCGGCTGGAAGAATATCGTGGATTCTATTTGGAACATTTCAATCGTTTTTTTCAGGCATCCTGTCAGAATGAAGTTGAGTGTCAGCGCTTCCTTCGCAAGAAAATGAAGAAGATACGGGATGAGATTGGAACCTGCTTGAATGTAGCCTCTCTCAAACAGTATGGAAAAGAGATGGCGGATAAAGGTTTCCTGAGTAGACTGCTCCGTAAATTTCAGAAACTTCCGAGCTATGAAGCTATGATAAGCGACTGGGAGCAGACGGCAGATTTTAAAGAACGCTATGGCAAGTTGATTGTCAACTCAGAATATAAATCCCTTCCTTATACGGAAGATATGGCGGTACGGCTGGATATCAGCTACCGTTATCTCTTGTTCTGGTATGCCATCCATGACCGGGAAGCCGAGTTCATCCGCCGATTGGCCGAATGTGACAAAGAAGGAGAGACGCGTGGTCGTGAGGACTATACCGAACGGCTGAAACGTTTGGCCTGTGTGATGCCTGTCTTTATTTCGACTTTCCATTCTTTGCCGAAATACATGGTTTGTGTGGACAATGGAGAGTGGGATGCGCCGCTCTATGATGCGATCGATTTGTTGATCGTGGATGAATCAGGGCAGGTGTCTCCTGAACTGGCTATTCCGTCTTTCAGCCTTGCCAAGCAAGCCATTTTGGTGGGAGACGTGGAGCAGATCGAACCGATATGGTCCATCTCGGACGAATATTCCAGTATCAATCTGCAACGTTTCGGCCTGATTTCTTCCGAATTTGATGATCGGTATATGTTCCTGCATGAGAACGGTTTCCTTTCCTCATCCGGAAGCATCATGAAGATGGCGCGGAAGAGTTGCAATTTCGAGGTCGCCGGCGAAAGAGGCGCCTTCCTGACCGAACACAGACGTTGCCTCGATCCGATCATTGCTTATTGCAACGACTATGTGTATCATGGCCGTTTGCTGCCGAAGAAAGGAAACAAGGTGAAGTATAAAGACCTGCCACCTAAAGGGTATGTCCATGTAAACGGAGTTAGTGAAAAGGGAGCGACGGGCAGTGTATTGAACAAGGCGGAGGCGGCCGCAATCGTCTCCTGGCTGGAGAAAGAAAAGGGAAATCTGGAAAACGCTTACAAAAATCCGGTTTGTAAAATAGTGGCGATAGTCACTCCTTTTAAAGCGCAGGAAGAAACGATCCGTCGCTTTGCAGAACGGTCGCCGGAGGCGGAAGCGTTTGCCGGTATGACGATCGGTACCGTTCACTCTTTACAGGGGGCGCAGTGCCCGGTCGTGATCTTTTCATCGGTCAATTCTCCCGGTGATGCTTCTTATTTTATGGAACAAGGTGGAAAGTACAATATGCTCAACGTGGCTGTTTCGCGTGCGCAGTATCATTTCCTGGTGTTCGGGAATATGAATATATTCCATCCTGAACAGAATACACCCGTCGGTAACCTGGCAAAATGGTTGTTTGACGATCCGGCGAACGAAGTGTCCGGCAATTTCATCTATCGGCAACAGGAACCGCTTTGTCGCTATCAGCCGGCCGAACGTTTATCGACATTGGAGGAACATACCGGTTTGTTGCGGCAAGCCTTTAAAGAAGCGACAAAAAAGTTGCTGATCGTATCTCCTTTTATATCGATCCGGGCGATCGAACATGATCATCTTATTCCCCTAATGCGGGAAACGGTGGAGCGGGGTGTGGAAGTCGTGGTGTATTCGGACTTCCGCTTGGATTGTGACAAACAAACCGGTTTGTTGGGGAAAGAGGCCGATGCTGGTCGGAAGGCTTTGGTTGAAAACGGGATTAAGTTGATTTTGTTGAAAGGTATTCATAATAAATCGCTTGCAATTGATGATTCGGTATTGGTGGAAGGTTCCTTTAACTGGCTTTCTGCAAGTAGAAATGGGATTTATTCCCGTCATGAATGTTCCGTGAAACTGATTTCTCCGGAAGCAACGAAGCATATTTCAAACTTAAGAAAGGAGTTGGACGCAATAGAACCGGAGTCCGTTCTTTTCGAGCCTATTCCTGTCTCTGTAACGAAACAGGTCCAGGTCGGGAATAAGAATTGTCCGGGTTTCTTTGATGCCGAACCGGTAAACCACTGTACGGATGAAGAGATGGCCGGTTTCAAAGAGCGTATCCGGCAACTGGGGGTCAAGAAAACGGACGTTTCCGAGTCGATAATGAGAGTTCGTAAGCAATATCCTCGTCATTATGAAACATGGTCGGATGAGGAATGCCGGATATTACAGGAGTTGATGCAAAAGACGAATGATCTGAATCTATTTTGTTCCTGCTTCCAACGGACTCCGGGCTCGATCCGTATAAAAGTAGAAGCTATGAATCAGAATTAGCGTTTGGCTTTCCTGATTCATACCTTCTATATCCTAATTTCTGAAGATATATTATAAGATGCCTTCGATCACTTTGCGAAGTTCCGGTTTCCCCATCGTGCCGAGCATCATCTCTTTATTCCCATCCATACGGCAGAGGAGTAAAGTCGGGATCGTCCGGATCTTGAAAGCGGCTTCCAGTTCTTCTTCGTTGTCTACATTTACTTTATAGATGTAGAGTTTTCCGTCGTATTCTTTTGCGAATTCGTCGAGTATCGGCTCCAGACGTTTGCAATAGCCGCACCAGGGGGCATGAAAGTCTACGATACAAGGCTTGTCTCCTACATATTTCCAATCTTTGGGGTTTTCTTCGAAGTTTCCTACTCGCTGTATAAATTCCGCTTTTGTTAATTCAATCGGTGTCATATTGTTTCCTTTTATAATTGATATTGCAAAGATACATAAATATGGTTGCATTGTAAATGGCAATATCGCTTATAGAATTATCAATATTCCCCTTCTGCCGGCATTAAATGAAAAATATCCGTATTTTTGTCTTTCATAAAATAATAAGCTCATGTCATCAGAAAGATATGTTCAAGATTTTACGGCGTTGGAGGCTTTGTTCAAACGCTTTTACAAGCCCTTGCGAGCGTATGCTTTCCGTTTTGTTAACGACAAAGATCTGTCGGAAGATATCGTGCAGGATGTCTTTTTTGAACTGTGGCAACGGCGTGAAAGCATTCGTTTTGAAGACGCCGCTGTGAAGTCCTATCTTTTCAGGGCGGTTTATACGCATGCCTTGAATGCGCTGAATAAAAAGCAGCAGGATGTATGTACCTTGGAGCCGGCAAGGGAAGCAGACATTTTGGATCAGTATGTCACTTCTTATATGCAAAATTCCGAGCAAAGCTTATTATTGAAAGAATTGGAAGAAGAAATCATGTCTTATATAAACACGCTTCCCCCTCAATGCCGTAAAGTATTTATGCTCAGCCGGAGCTACGGTTTGAAAAACCGCGAGATTGCGGAACAACTGGATATTAGCATCAAGGCGGTTGAAAAGCAGATAAGTAAAGCTCTTTACGGCTTGAAGGAGCATCTTGTCCAAAAGGACTTATTCCCTTTGTTGGTGCTGGCTGTCACTTGTCTTTCTCATTAGACAGTAGGAGGGTAAAACAAAAGTTTCAAACAAATCTCTTGCATGAAACAAAAGTTTCAGATAAACTCTTTTCGTGAAACTTTATTTTCCTCGGATGAAACAAAAGTTTCTCGTTATGGAAAATAAAGTTTCATGCTGGAGAATAAAAAGAAACATAATTTTTTTGTAGAATGAAGGTAGGGTAAAAACCTCTTTTTTTGTATTACTAATAAATGAATCTGTAAATGAAAGAAAGTACAAACGATATCAACGAAATCATAATCCGTTATCTGGATGGCTCGGCAGCGCTGGAAGAGAAGATGTTGCTGCTTCGGTGGCTGAAACAATCGGACGGTAATCGGGATGATTTTGCTGTAACCCGTGACTTGTGGCTGTCTTGTAATGTTGCAGCCGGAAACGAGTTGGAGGTCGATATCGCTTTGGAGAAACTGAAAGACCGTATCTTGCTGGAGCAGGGCCGGATGGAAAGGGAATCGCTTGCGGAGAGAAAAACGTTATCGGTGGTTTTGCGTTGGACGCGGGTTGCTGCCGTATTGTTGCTTTTATTGGGAATAGGTTATGGCATCGGCAGTTGGAGGGAGCATTCCGTTTCGGATGTCATCGTACAAAACCAACTGATAACAGCAAAAGGAAGCAAGGGGCGGTTCACGTTGCCCGACGGATCAGTGGTTTGGCTGAATTCGGAAACCAAACTGACTTATCCGAATCAATTTACCGGTAACAGGCGGTTCGTCTCTTTGGAAGGAGAAGCCTATTTCGAGGTGGCGAAAGATGCGAAAAAGCCTTTTGTCGTACAGGCGGGAGAGATAGACGTGGAGGTCTTGGGTACTTGCTTCGATCTCGATAGCTATTCTTCCGGTGAATTTGTAGAGACCGCTTTGCTGAACGGCAGTGTGAAGATATCGGGAAAAGCTTTGAAAGATCCGGTTTATTTGAAACCGAATGAACTGTTCAGATATCGTAAATCGGATCAGATCGCCTCTGTCGAAGAAGCGAAAGTCGGTTTGTATGCCGACTGGATCAAGGATCGCCTGGTGTTCGACAACGACTGTCTGGCTGATATCCTGATCAGTATGGAGGGACGCTATAATATGGATATCGAATGCCCGAAGCAGTTTGCTGCTTCCACTCACCTTTCTTTCACGATCCGGCAGGAGAGCATCGAAGAGGTGATGGAGGCAATGAGTCTCATAGCGCCTATCAGGTACGAGATAAAAAATGGAAAAGTATATATTATACCAAAATAGTATAAAAGCGAAGTATTAACCTTAAAAATAATAAAAATATGAGAAAGGAGGAATGATGTAAGTATTATTAATGCAATAGGTGAATGCGGCAACATCCACCTATTCAAGAATTTTATTAACCTATCGCTTCTCTTGGCGGAGTTCGGCGATAAAGTCTAACAAAAAAATCCATGTAAAAATATGAATAATTTTAATGGAAAGGATGTTTTGTACCCTTTCTTAACACACAAAAATGTTCGGATTATGAAATTAGTCCTGATTATGTTAACCGTTATGCTATTTAGGGTTTCTGCTACAGAGTCTTATGCACAAAGTACTCGGATAAACCTAAGCATGGAAAACTCTACTGTCAAAGATGTTCTAAAAGGAATAGAGAGTAGGAGTGAGTTTACTTTTTATTATAATGACAAGGTTATTAACACGAACAAGCGAGTCACTGTGAATGCCGAAGATAAAAATATATCGGAGATATTGGCATTGATTCTGCCGGATTGTGATTTTAAGATTTATAATAAGAATATTATAATAACGGAGAAAAAGGCAGAGGAAACAAAAGCCACTCAAGAGGGAAAGAAGATCACAGGTGTTGTCTTGGATGCATTCGGCCCGGTAGTCGGAGCGAACATTGTGGAAAAAGGAACAATGAACGGTGTTATATCTGATTCGGAAGGACGCTTCGTCCTTAACGTTGCACCAGGTGCAACGTTAATAGTTTCTTATATAGGATATGTCTCTCAAGAAATAAAAATCAATGATCAGGCGTCCTATACCATAACACTCCGGGAAGATACCGAAACATTGGAAGAAGTAGTGGTTGTCGGATATGGAACCATGAAAAAGAAAGACTTGACAGGCGCAGTGAAAAGGGTGAATTTGGAAAATTCGCCAGCTGTCTCTAATATGAGTTTGTCTCAGGCTCTTGTCGGATCTACTGCCGGTGTTAATACTGCTCAGAGCGGATATGCTGGAGAGGATGTAAGTCTGAGTATTCGTGGAACAAATTCGTTTTCTGCCTCTCAAAATCCTCTGATCGTTTTGGACGGGATTATTTATAATGGATCCATGTCTGATATCAATGTAAACGATATCAGTAGTATTGATATCTTGAAAGATGCAAGTGCGGCGGCTGTGTATGGTGCCCGTTCTGCAAATGGTGTGATTTTGGTAACGACTAAAAAAGGGAAAACAGAGAAACCGACCGTTTCCTTCAATATGTCGATAGGGACACAGTCTGCCTCTAATTATAGCGCAAGCTATATGAATGCAGAAGAGTATACGATGCGTTTGGCCGATTATGCCTATCAGCAGGACTTGCATACTTGGTATCAGACGAATCCGACAAGTGATGCTGGTCGTCCCGCTTATCCGGATGTTTCGACTAGAGAGGTGAGAGCCTATTATTTGAGATCGCAGGAAGAGAAAGATAACTATATGTTGGGCACGGATATCGATTGGATAGACAAAGTGATGCGGACCGGTTTGACACAGGATTATAACTTAGGTGTCGGAGGAAGTTCGGAGTATGTCAATTATTATTTGTCAGGTGCTTACCATGATGAAGAAGGTTTGCTGTTGAATGACCAGTTCAAGCGTTATACTTTTAATGCGAAAGTAGATACGAAAGTGACGGATTGGTTGAAAATCGGAGCAAATGTCAATTTCTCCCATCGTGATTATTCAGGTGTTTCTGCCAATTTTGATTATGCGACAAAAGCGACTCCTATGGCTACTTATGACTTTGATACGCCGGGATATTACCGGATGGAGTTTGCGAATGAATCGGCCATGAAAGATCCGCTGCAATATCTGGCTATTGATAATTCGGACTTGCGGAACACACTTTTCCTAACGTTGACTGGACGTGTGGATGTTCCTTTTATCAAAGGTTTGTCTTATGACTTCAATTATTCTACGACTCGATATCATCGGGATAATAATACGTTCTATCCGGCAGATGTGGATGGTGGTTTTATCAATAACGGGAAGGCTGTGAAAGAACCGGAGAATGAAAATGCTTATTTGTTCAACCATATTTTTGCTTATCAAAGAGAGTTTGGTGATCATTCGTTGAATGCTACATTTGTTTATACGACGGAAAAGAGATGGGGAGATAAGACTACTGCTACTGCTGAGTCGTTTGATACGGACAATTTGGGATATAACAATTTGGGTATCGGAACCTTGTTTACCTTAGCAAGTACGGCTTGGCAGGAATCTAATGTCGGTCTGATGGGACGTATCAATTACAATTATAAGAATCGTTATTTGTTGACGGGTACGGTTCGTCGGGATGGTTACTCTGGCTTCGGTAGCAATAATAAATATGTAACGCTTCCTTCTGCTTCTATCGGTTGGGTGATTTCGGAAGAAGATTTTAATCCGTTTGAAGATACCTATTTGAAGTTGCGTCTTTCTTATGGGCAGAACGGAAACCAGGGAATCGGTCGTTATGCTTCACTTGCCAAGTTAGGATTAGGTGCTTATAACTATAATGACGATAAAGTGATCTCTTTATATCCTTCTGCGATGGCTAATAAGGACTTGAAATGGGAACGTACTTCTTCGTGGAACTTCGGTATCGATTTCGGTCTTTTTAACCAACGTCTGAACGGTTCGTTTGAAGTGTATAAATCAAAGACATCGGATGTATTAGTCAAGCGTACGTTGCCAAATGTCACCGGATATAGTTGGGTTTGGGCCAACTTAGGCGGTGTGGAGAATAAAGGTTTGGAAATCGAACTTAATTCAGTAAACATTCAGAATAGTAATTTTTCTTGGACATCAGGTTTCACTTTCTCGTTGAACCGGGATAAGATTACTGAACTCTATGGTGATGGAGCTACACAAGATTTGACGAATGGTTGGTTTGTCGGCGAATCGATAGGAGCTATCTATTCGTATGAAATGACCGGTGTTTGGCAAGAGGAGGATTTGTATTCCGGTGAAATTTATGACGGTTGGTATCCGGGACAACAGAAGTTTGCCGATTTGAATGGAGATGGAAAGATCGATGCAGAACATGACCGTAAGATCATCGGTAATAAGAATCCGAGTTGCCGCTTCAGCTTTAATAATACGTTGACATGGAAAAACTGGTCTTTGTACTTTATGCTGAACTCGATGTTGGGTGGAGGTGGCTATTATATGGGAGGTAACGGCCTTTTAGCTCCAAATAATAGTTCTGATTATGTGATCCGTCTGAACCAGCCTTCTACCCGGGAGTATTGGACACCGGAGAATCGCTCGAATGAGGGGCTTGCCTTATTCAGAAACCAGCAGATTGCGACCGATATCTATCAGAATAGAGGTTTTGTCCGTCTTCAGGATGTTTCTTTGATGTACACGTTTGATAAGAAGTTATTGCAGAAAACGGGAGTTATCGGTCAGTTGCAACTCTTTTTGACCGGAAAGAACCTCTATACATTTACTGGTTGGGATGGATGGGATCCTGAATATACGACATTCCCACTGACTCGTAGTTTGCAATTTGGAATCAAGTTATCACTTTAAATAGATAGAATTATGAAATACAATTTTATATCAAATACGATCTTTTCTAAATTAGTGGCAATGACACTCTTGTTGGGTGGATTGTTAGGGTGTAATGAGAATTTCTTAGAAGAGAAACCGTTGGATTTTTTGTCTCCTGAGAATACCTATACGGAAGCTTCAGGTATTAAATTAGGAATAAACGGACTTCACAACTATCTGCGTGATGCGCTGTACTATGGGGATGATGCCATTGTCTATTTTTACAGTTCGATGGCAGATGTCAGCTATAACGGAGAGAATCCGGGAGGAGTGACGTATGAAGTATTGACTCCTACTAATAGCTTGTTCTATAAATTGTGGAACAACATGTATATGCTGATCAGTCGTTCGAATGAATTGTTGCTCTATATCGATAATGAAGCAACGACTGGCTGGGAAAGTGCTGAACAGCAGGCAATGTATAAGGGAGAAGTTCTTTTCTTCCGTGCTTACGCCTATCGTTTGTTGGCTTCATTTTATGGAGATATTCCTTTGGTGACAGAGGCTGTGAGTACGCCTAAGACTGATTTTGTCCGTACTCCTTTGAAAGAGGTATATGCCCAGATAGAAAACGATTTGCTTTTTGCTACCCAGCATCTTCCTGATCCCGGTAAAGAAGATGAAAAGGGGCGTATCACGAAAGGGGCTGCTTATCAGTTATTGTCTGAAGTCTATTTGCAAGCTGGTGAGTATCAGAAAGCGGTTGATGCTTCTACACATGTGATTGATGATTTTGGTTATCGGTTGATGACTGAACGTTTCGGTTCGACAAACGATGTGTTTGGCACGGGGGATGTCTTCTTGGATCTGTTTGCTTATGGAAATCAAAATTTGAGTGAAAACAAAGAAGCTATCTGGGTTGCTCAGTTTGCTGCCAACTTATCGGATGGAGGGGGTAAAAATAATGGTCCTCGCCGTCATGGTCCCCGTTATTATTCTTTAGGAAATGATCCAGCCGGATATACTTGTATATTAGGTGAATTGATCGATGGTAAATATACGGGATATACGGATACGTTGAGTCGTCCGGTTTCCTGGTCGCGTCCGACTTACTATGTAACAAATAAAGTTTGGGAGTCGGATTGGAACAATGATATTCGGAATGCTCCTCATAACATCAAACGAACCTACTATTTCCAAAATCCGGAATCCCCTTATAACGGACAAGCAATCGATTTCAGTTTGTGGGGCAGTTATGAAACGAATGGTCGTAATCAGATGAAGGATACATGTAACTATATTTATCCTTATTGGATCGGAAAGGTCGGTGATCCTTGTCATGTTCAGGCCGAGCCTCTTCGTAGCGGTGCCGGATATACGTGGAAAGATTGTTATTTTATGCGATTGGCGGAGACCTATTTGAACCGTGCTGAAGCATATATTCAGTTGGGCGAAGTGCAAAAAGCGGCAGATGATATTAATGTGGTTCGTTCACGCGCGAATGCTAAACCGATCACAGCAAGTGATGTTTCGATTGATTATCTGTTGGATGAGCGAGTTCGTGAATTATATACGGAAGAAATTCGTGATGTGGTTTTACGCCGCACAGGCAAATTCCTTGAATATCTGCGGAAGAACAATGATAACCCGCAGGCTCCGGCTATGAATGTGAGAGATTATAATATCTTATGGCCGATACCACAAACGGAGATTGATGCAACAGGTGGTGCGTTAACGCAAAATCCGGGTTATAATTAATAAATATCTATAAATGATTATAAATATAATCTGATGGAAAAATCAAGAAGATCATTTTTAATAAAAGGGGTGACTGGGGCTGTGCTTATGGCCACCTCGAATATAGTGAAAGCCGGCGTAATGGATATGGCCAAGCCGAAAGTGGCTAAAGCTGTAAATCCTTTCCATCTTGGCATGGCTGGCTTTACGTTTGTTGCGTTTGATTTGGAAACTACGTTGAAGACTTTGCAGCGTCTGGATATTCATTATCTCTGTATTAAAGATTTTCATCTGCCTTACGATTGTACGGATGCACAAATAGAAGAGTTGCATGCCAAATGTGCTTCGTATGGTGTGAAAGGATATGCTGTCGGTCCGATCAATATGAAGACAAAAGATGAAATAGACCATGCGTTTGAATATGCAAAACGAGTAGGAGTAAAAACGATAGTCGGTGTTCCTACGTATGAACTATTGTCATACGTGGATAAAAAGGTAAAGGAGTACGATTTTCACTATGCCATCCATTTGCATGGACCGGATTTACCAGTATTCCCGGATGCCAAAGATGTGTGGGAACATACTAAAGATTTGGACCCGCGTATAGGTATGTGTCTGGATATAGGGCATGATTTGCGTAGCGGTCGTGACCCTGTCGCTGATTTGAAAAAATATCATACGCGTGTATTTGATATGCATATCAAGGATGTGACAGACTCGACAAAAGCGGGACATGCTATTGAATTAGGCCGTGGAAAGATTGATTTTCCTGCTTTAGTACAGATGATGCGTGAGGTCAACTATACAGGAATGTGTAGCTTGGAATATGAAAAGGATAGGAATGATCCGTTTTTAGGAATTGCTGAATCTATCGGTTATTTCAAAGCTGTTAGTGATATGGTTTATTGATGTTTAATTTGAATTTATAAAGATAATGAAGTCAGATATTATTTCACGTCGCTCATTTTTTAAGCAGGCTTTGGCTTTTTCAGCGGTATCGGCGATACCTTCATTTTGGATTCCCAAAGCGAATGCTGCTTCTGTTGCATCCCGTATGAGTGCAAATGATAAAGTGAGAGTTGCTTTTATAGGTATCGGCAACCGGGGAGCTGATATTTCACAACGGATGTTTAAGACCGGACTGTGTGAAGTGGTTGCCCTTTGTGATGTCGATATGGGAGCTCCGCATACTCAGAAGATTATTTCAATGTTTCCGGACGTTCCTCGTTTTCAGGATTTTCGTCAGATGTTTGATAAGATGGCTGATAAGATCGACGCTGTCACGGTTTGTACTCCTGACCATTCCCATTTTCCAATTACTATTGAAGCAATGGCTCATGGAAAGCATGTTTATGTGGAAAAGCCGATGGCTCGTACTTTCCAGGAAGTGGAACTGATGATGCGGGCGGAAAAGAAATTTGGAGTAGTTACTCAAATGGGAAATCAAGGACATTCGGAGGCGAATTATTTTCAGTTTAAAGCATGGAAAGAGGCTGGATTAATAAAAGATGTCACTGCAATTACTGCTCACATGAATAACCCTCGTCGTTGGCATGGTTGGAATCCGAATATTAAGCATTTGCCGATGGGTGAACCTGTTCCGGAATCATTGGATTGGGATACTTGGCTCGGCGTACGGCCTTATCACGAATATAATCATGATTATCATTTGGGACAATGGCGTTGCTGGTATGATTTTGGGATGGGGACTTTGGGTGACTGGGGAGCTCATCTTTTAGATACGGCTCATGAATTTCTTGATTTAGGTTTGCCTAATGAAATTAATCCGTTATATCTGAAAGACCATAATCCGTTTTTTTATCCGATGTCGTCTACGATCCTTTTTAAATTCCCTGAGCGGAATAATATGCCGGCGGTAGATGTAACTTGGTATGATGGTTTGGATAATATTCCGGCTGTTCCTGAAAATTATGGTACTTCGGAGGTCGATCCGAATATCCCTGCTGTGAATGGAGGTAAATTGCAGTTGGTGAATCTGAATCCAGGTAAAGAAATTTATACGAAAACATTGACGTTTAAGGGAGGATCTCATGGAAGTACATTGTCTGTTATTCCGGATAAAATAGCGAAAGAGATGAATCCGGTTTTACCGGAGTATGGAAAAAGTCCTTCAGATCATTATGCAAATTTCTTATTGGCTTGTCAAGGAAAAGAAAAAACTCGTTCTCCTTTTTCTGTGGCCGGGCCGTTAAGCCAAGTCTTTTGTCTTGGAGTATTGGCACAACGTCTGAACAGAAAGTTGGTTTTTGACCGGGAGTCGAAACAAATCAGTAATGATCCGATTGCAAATCAAATGTTAATAGGCGAACAATCTCGTGAAGGCTGGGAGCAGTATTACAAAATATAGTGATAACTTTATTATTGTGATATACTAAAAAAAGAGTATCGGGACTTTCCTGATACTCTTTTTTATGCAGTTCTTAATTTTTATTCTTAGTTCTGCTCCTTCAAAATCACATCATGCGCACCGCCTTCTACGATACTGGTTGAAGAGACCAGTGTGATTTTGGCGTTCTTTTGCAGATCGGGGATGGTGATAGCTCCGCAACTACACATCGTGGCGATTATTTTGCCTAATGTGAGGTTGAGGTTGTCTTTCATCTTACCGGCATAGGGAACATAGCTGTCGACGCCCTCTTCGAACTTCAGCGCTTCGCTGCCGCCCATATCGTAACGCTGCCAGTTCTTGGCGCGGTTTGAGCCTTCACCCCAGTATTCTTTCACGAAGTTGTTACCGATTTTCATCTTCTTCGTAGGAGATTCGTCGAAACGGGCGAAATAACGTCCCATCATCAGGAAGTCCGCACCCATCGCCAAAGCAAGGACCATGTGATAGTCATGTACCAGGCCGCCGTCGCTGCAAATAGGCACATAAATACCCGTCTTTTTCATATATTCGTCGCGTGCCTGTGCTACGTCGATCAATGCGGTAGCCTGTCCGCGGCCGATACCTTTCTGTTCACGGGTGATACAGATGGAACCGCCACCGATACCCACCTTGATGAAATCGGCTCCGGCTTCGACCAGGTAGTCGAAACCTTCTTTGTCAACAACATTGCCGGCACCGACCAGCACCTTGTCACCATAGTTTTTCTTGATCCATTGCAGAGTTTCCTGCTGCCATTCGGAATAGCCGTCGGATGAATCGATACACAAAACATCGACACCCGCTTCAACCAACGCAGGAACACGTTCCATATAGTCGCGTGTGTTGATTCCGGCCCCAACGAGCAGTTTCTTATCGCTGCCGGATAACTCTTTCGGATTATCGCGGTGGCTGTCGTAGTCTTTGCGGAAGACGAAGTATTGCAAGTTCTGCTCCTTGTCGATGATCGGCAACGTATTCAGTTTATGGTCCCAGATGATCTGGTTGGCTTCACTCAACGTCATGCCCAGTTCGCCGACGATCAGCTTGGAGAACGGAGTCATGAATTCTTTCACCTTCTTGTCGGGAGAATCTTTTTCCGCACGATAGTCGCGACTGGTCACCATTCCCAGCAATTTACCGTTAGGAGTACCGTCGTCCGTCACACCGATCGTAGAGTGTTCGGTGCGCTGTACCAGAGCGATTACATCTGCCAGCGTATTTTCAGGAGTCAGATTGGAGTCGCTGATTACGAATCCGGCTTTGAACTTCTTTACTTTCCGAACCATTTCAGCCTGGCTGTCGATAGGTTGTGAACCGAAGATGAAAGACAGTCCTCCGTTGCGGGCCAATTCGATGGCCAACTTGGGACCGGACACAGATTGCATGATCGCTGAAACGAAAGGAATGTTTAACTCGATCGCAGGCTTTTCGCCCACTTTGTGTTTCACAAGCGGAGTTTTCAGCGAAACGTTGGTTGGCACACATTGTTTGGTGGTTAAACCGGGAATAAGCAAGTATTCACCGAATGTTCTTGATACATCGTTTAAGTAAACTGCCATAGTGTTTATATTTACTGGATGATTTTATTAGGGCACAAAAGTACTAAAAACTTTTCTTCCTTCCATAATGTTCTATAGACGTAATTAACAAAGGAGGATTATTTATGAAAACAATAGTGGATAAAGCCAATACTCGCGGGTATGCAAATCATGGATGGCTGAAGACCCATCATACTTTTAGTTTTGCCAATTACTACAACCCGAAGCGAGTACATTTTGGCATGCTTCGTGTCCTGAATGACGACTCGATCGCTCCGGGAGAGGGCTTCGATACACATCCACACAAGAATATGGAAGTAATCTCTATCCCTTTGAAAGGATATATGCGTCATGGCGACAGCATCCGGAACAGCGAAGTGATTACTCCGGGCGATATCCAGGTGATGAGTGCAGGTTCGGGGATTTTCCATAGCGAGTTCAACGATAGCGGTGAAGAGCAGCTGGATCTTCTTCAGATCTGGGTGTTCCCGCGCGAGGAGAATACAGAACCTCATTATAAGAATTATGATATCCGTTCCGTCTTGAAGAAGAATGAGCTGGGAGTGATGATTGCGCCGGATGGTTCCGCCCCGGCTTCTATCAACCAGGATGCGTGGTTCTCGATGGGTACGTTGGATGCGGGACTGGTGAAGGAGTACAAACTGCATGGCAAGAAGAACGGCGTTTACCTGTTTGTGATCGAAGGCGAAGTGGAGGTTGCTGATACAGTCCTTTCCAAACGTGACGGAGCCGGTTTCTGGGACACCGACAGCATTGCCATAGAAGTTCTGAAACACGCGACTGTGCTTTTGATGGAAGTTCCGATGGAATAATCTTTGTCAAAATGACAAAACGTCAAACAGGCTCCGGTTTCTATTGGCTGTAGCCGGGATAAGTATCGGGAGGTAGCGTTTGTCGTCTTCTCGCGGAGATAAGGATTTCCGTTTTGCTACAGGAATGGAGCTATATGAATCTTTTTGTCTGCTGAAAGAATGTCAATAAGCCTATGTCTATCGGTCGTGATAGAAATAGTCGAGGATAGCAGGCAAAACGATTATCCGGAACAGTCCGTCCGACAGATGCTTCCAGACAAAATAGAACGTCTCCGACAATGGTTTTTCTCAAAATAGGGGACTTGATCTTATAAAAGTGCCGACTTTCTTGCATGAAGGTCGGCACTTTCTATGTAAAAGGTCCTTATATTCCTACCCGTACATACCTATGTATATTCGCATACATGCTAATGAAACCAGAAACATATGCTTATGGAGCAGGGAATACATGCAAATGTAGCCTGATTTGCCTTGTAAGGGAATCTGTAAGGGCGGGCTTACAGTATTGATGTGTTAGCCTAATTGTTTGATCGGTAATAAAATGTCCGGTAAGATAGAGACTGGGTGTTATTTTGATTTATCAGAATACTTGTGCTGGAGGAAGTACAGAAAAGCCTTTTCATCTCTTTATAAAAAATCAATCGAAGAAATTTCTTGTTGGAAAGAAAAGAACTACAGTCTTAATAGAACTATGGTATTTTTACAAACCCACCGTGTATTGTAATTGAAAATTCATTAAAAACACATTACCAAACTCTTACCTCGGATATGTTTTAACAATACCATTCAGTTGGGCGTAAAATTAAACAAAAATATTCAAATAAAAGGATTGGTTTCCCAAAAAGTTTCAAAGGAAGAGACACTGAAAAGTTCTCGAACCGCTTCTAATGTACTACTACAGATATACTTATTTGTTTGAAAAACGTCTTTTGAGGAGATGAGAGTAAGACTTGTATCCGCTTCTGTTAATATTCAAACCATATCATAAAATCCGAAAATAAGTACCATAGTTCTATTAAGACTATAGTCATTTTAACTGCCTGTATTAATTAAAAATAGTTTATATGGACAACTTAAATAGATAGGCCTATGAGATAGGAATAGAGAAAACTGACAGAAAGACTTTAGGTCTTATTTAGAGTGTGATAAGCTTCAGGCTTAGATCGATTTATTATTAACCTTTTTATAATAATACAAGAAAATGCAACAAAAACAGAATTGTGACTATCCTCTAAGAAGGAAAGGTTCAATATCTCGAGTATCGAAAGTCACTTGCGGACTGCTTTTTTGTCTGACGACAGGAGTATTTGCGGCTGGTGAGAATGTTGAATTGTTAACCTCGAATCGGATAGAGAATGCAGTACCGGATCAAGTAGGAAAGACTGTAACGATTATAGTCCAGGATGAAATGGGACCGGTAGCGGGAGCTAATGTTGTTGTGAAAGGAACTACAAACGGAAATATCTCGGATATGGACGGAAAGGTCGTTTTGCAGAATGTTCCCAATAACTCAACTTTAGTGATTTCTTTTATCGGTTATATAACTCAGGAAGTGAAGGTAAGCAACCAGGCGACCATCCATGTGAAGTTGGTTGAAGATGCCAAAGCATTGGAAGAAGTCGTGGTGATCGGCTATGGTTCTTTGGACAAGAAGCAGGTGACCAGCGCCATCACCTCGTTGAAAGCCGATGACCTGATGGTCGGTGTGAGTGGGGCGGATATCTCGGCGTCCTTGCAAGGTAAGATCGGCGGTTTGGTGATGAATAACTTGGGAAGTGCCAATTCCGGTACGACTTTCCAGCTTCGCGGTATGACTTCCATCAATTCCGGAAAGGCACCTCTTATCGTGATCGATGGTTTCCCAGGGGGTGATATCCGTTCGTTGACGCAGGATGATATCAAGTCTATCGATGTGTTGAAAGATGCTTCCGCCGGTGCTATCTACGGAACCCGTGCGGCCGCCGGTGTGATCTTGATCACAACTAAAAGCGGCTCGGATACGAATGGGAAAGTGAGACTCACGTACAGCAACGAGTTTACGAAAAAACAAAACTACAATGCTCCCGAGATGTTGTCCGGCCGCGAATATGCCGAACATAATATCGGTACGGATTACGGTTCCGATACAAACTGGTGGGACGAGTTGATCAATAAGGATAATTTCTCCCAGAAACACCATCTGGCATTGGAGATGGGTACGGAAAAGGCACAGGTTTATACTTCTTTCTTCTATGAAAAGAACCAGGGCATCGCGTTGCAAGACGAACGCCAGGATTATGGCGGACGTGTGAACGCTTCTTTCAAGTTGTTCGATGATTGGCTGGAAGTCCGTCCGGCTGTGGATTATCGCCAGGCTGCCCGTAACAACCACTATCCGAATTTCCAGCAAGCCATGCGTAACAACCCGACCCGCTCGCCGTACGATCCGGATAGTGAAACCGGCTATAACGTGTGGATCAACGAATCGTTGGACTATAACGTCGTAGCGGATGCCATGCTGGAAGATTACTACGGATTGGATAAATGGTTCAAGCCGGAAGTAAACCTGAAGTTGAATATCAAGCCTATTCCGGGTTTGAATTACCAGCAGGTTATCGGTTATGAAAACCGTCAATGGGAATTGCACCAATATTGGCCCAGCACACACCGAAGCGAGATTGACAATTCCCGTAAGGGGCATGCTCATCTGGCTTTCAGTAAGACGGAAAACCTGACTTCGGAAGGATATTTCTCTTATGTAAAAGACTTTAAAGGAGGACATAATCTGAACGCAACGGCTGGTTATTCTTATTTTGAAGTCAACGGGGAAAATTTCGGTATGGATAATTATAATTTCTCGGTCGATGGTATCAAATATTGGGATATAGGCCAGGGCAGTTACCTGACGGATGGCAAGGCCGGCATGAGCTCCGGTAAATCGGTTACGGAACGTTTGTTCTCATTCTTTGCCCGTGCCAATTATTCCTACCAGGATAAATATATGCTTTCTGCCTCTATCCGTCATGAAGGTTCTTCCAAGTTTGCGGCCGACAACCGTTGGGCGAACTTCTGGTCTGCAACGGCAGGATGGCGTATCTCGAACGAAGAGTTCATGAAAGACTTTGACTGGTTGGACGATTTGAAGATCCGTTTCGGTTACGGTGTGACCGGTAATAACGATTTTAGTGCGACTTATATGGCCAATATGTTAGGTTCGGACACGAACTGGATGATGCCGAATGGAACATGGGCGTACTCATACGGTAAATCGCAAAATGTCAATCCTAATTTGGGATGGGAAGAAAAGAAGGAGTGGAACTTGGGTGTCGATTACTCTTTCTTCGAAGGCCGCTTGTATGGTAAGTTCGACTACTATCGCCGTAAGGTGGACAACCTTTTGTTCAGTGTGAAAGTTCCGCAACCTCCTTATACACAGGGTAGCCAGATGCAAAATATCGGTAGTATGGAAAGTAAAGGTTGGGAGTTCGAAGTCGGTGGCGACATTATTCGTACAAAAGATTTCACTTGGTCTTCCAGCATGAACCTGAGCCATAATACCGGAAAGATCCTGACGTTGGAGGGTGACAACTCCTATCATAACGGTAATGGTTTCGTGGCTCCGGGAACTCCGGGCGATGCGGCCCGTATGGAAGCCGGTTCGACAATCGGTTCTTTCTATATGTGGAAGTTTGCAGGGTTCGATGATGAGGGCAGTTTCTTGCTGTATAACAAAGACGGCGAAGTGATCCCGGCTGCACAGAAAACGGAGAACGACAAACAATATATAGGCAACTATACTCCGAAACTGATTATCGGATGGAGTCACACCTTGACTTATAAGAACTTTGATTTAGGTATCAATCTGCGTAGCTGGATCGATTTCGATGTGTATAATACAATCAATATGTATTACGGTATCCAGGGACAGGGCAATCTGAATGTCTTGAAAGATGCTTATGGCAAATTCAACCATATCAAGGGCGAAAAGCAGGTTTGCGACTATTTCCTGGAAGACGGTACATTCCTGAAGATCGATGCGATCACGCTGGGCTATACGCTTCCGATGAAGAAGTACACGAACAACCTGATCGACCGGATCCGTATTTATGGTACGGTGGGTAACGTTTGCACGATCACCGGCTATAGCGGTATGAATCCGGAAGTGGATATCACGGGCTGGGATAAAGGAACGGAAAAGTTCTGGAGCGATTTCTATCCGGTCGTCCGTACTTGGACATTAGGTATGCAGTTTAACTTCTAATACAAGATTGTAAGATGAAAAAGAAAAATATATTCCAATTGTTTTTATCCGGAGTGATCTGCCTGCTGTGCACTACTTCCTGTAGTGTCGAACCTGATTTTTATTCGCAGGTGGTTCCGGAGACTTTTTATAGCTCACAAGATGCCGTATGGCAACGTTTCAACCGGCCGTTTACTCACTGGCGCTGGTACATCGCTCACGACAGTCCGCGTTGGTTGTTGCAGGAACTGGGGACGGACGAGTTCTGTCTGCCTACGCGTGGTAGCGACTGGTATGACGGGGCTGTCTATCAGAAATTCCATCATCATGAGTATACGGAAGACATGACGCGTGTCGAGACAGGCTGGACCAACTTTGCGATGGGAGTCGCTTTGTCTTGGGATGCATTGGAAGATCTGGAAAATGTCGATTTCGATGCCTTGGGCTTTGAAGAGGGTACGCGCGAATCCATGTTGAACCAGCAACGTACATTGGCTGCTTCTTTCTATTTGGATGGTTTGGACTTTTTCGGCGGGGTGCCTTTGTACACGACGACCCAGAGCGAAGTGAAAGGACGTTCGACGGATGTCGAGACATTCAACTTTATCGATTCCTTATTGAAAATAGCCGTTCCGAATCTTCCGATCAAAGAAGAACTGGGCGGGATGGAAACCGGTTCGATCCATCGTGCTGCCGGTGCAGCTTTGCAGGCCCGTTTGTATTTCAATGCCAAGTCTTATATCGGCAAGGAGATGTTTACCGAAGCCGCCCAGATCTGCCAGGATATTATCGACGGTAAGTACGGGCAGTATGCGTTGGAAACGGATTGGACGAACATATTCGGATTTGACAACGAACGTTGTCCCGAACTGATCTGGTCCGTACCCAGCCAGAATGCGAAGACCGAGACGGATGCCATGTATTGGGGTATGATGGTTCCTTATAACTATAAGAACTATCTGGGTGGACTGGAAGGTTCCGGTTCGGACAATGCCCTCGGACTGGTGCCGAGTCTCGATCCTACAGGTAAACGCTACTCTTATAAATTGGGCGGAGCGTATGCGAAGTTCCATGACAAGGATATCCGCAAGCAACCGTATGTATATGAAGGCAATGGCAAATATCGCGGTATGTTTATCGTGGGTGAATTGGTGAATCCGCTAAATCCGGAATGGGTTTGTACGGGTACGCGCGAGTATGCCGGCGAGGTGATCACGGTCGTCGACCAGATCGCTTATTTTGCCAAGGTAGGAAAAGATCCGCTTTATCCGGATGTGGCTTCGTTACCTTCGACGGTTGCGACGGCAGAAGAAAACTCCGGGGTACGTGTGACGAAACGCAGTCCGCGTCCGACCCAGGAAGAGTTCAAGCGGAAAGGCGATCCGGATGTACCGGTGATCCGTCTGGCCGAGATCTATTATATGCTGGCCGAATGCAAGATGCGTGCCGGTGACAAACAGGGGGCTGCCGATTTGATCAATACGGTTCGCAAGCGTTACTTCGAAGACGGAGTCGATCCAGATCCGGTAACGGCTGCTAATCTGGACAAATACCGTATGCTGGACGAGTGGCAATTGGAATTCTTGGCCGAAGGGCGCCGCCGTACGGACTTGATCCGTTGGGATGCCTATGTGACGGAAGACTGGTGGGATCATAAGGCGACGAACAATCCGAACCTGAATCGTTTCCCGATCCACTACAGTCTGATCGGTGCTAATAACCTGCTGGAACAAAACCCGGGTTACGGCAGTAAGTAAAATGTGAAAGATTATAAAGTATAATTTTACTCTTTAGACCGGGGGAGAGAGGAACAGTTGTCAGAAGACGACTTCCTCTCTTCTTTTGTTTCATTTCTTTTTAACGAAAACAATAGGATTATGAAAGGGAGGACGCTTGTATTTTGGCTGTTCGTCTTTGCAGGGCTTTGGTTCTTCTTTTGTTCGTTCGGGACTTCTACGTTCCAACGGCAAGAAGAAGTGCAGCTGTTTATTCCCGAATGGGTGGTTATCCGGGATATGCTGTCTGTTCCCGGCGGCTTTTGTGCGGTGGTCGGGCAGGCTTTGGTTCAATATTATACCTCTTCCTTGTTTGTTTTGTGGGTTAACAGTGCTTTCTTGTGTGTAACCGGTTTCTTGTGTTATCTGCTTTTACAGGAGATCGCACCGCGCGGATATAATCTGTTGCTTGCCTTATTTCCTGTTTTGGGATTGGTGAAAGCTCATACGAGCCCTTTTTATGTCTTGGACGGAACGGTCGGACTTCTCCTCTTATTGTTCTTTTCTTTTGTTTTTATCCGTATCCGGAGACCGAAGGTGCAGTTGTTTTATGGTGTGGCAAGTGTGGTTCTTATCTATGGTTTGGCCGGTCAGTTGGCGGCGCTTTACGGTCTGGTGGTGGTTTTCATGAGCCTCTTGTGCCGGAGGGAGAAATGGTACGGTTCGTTTGCCGTGTTTTTGATAGGAGTGTTGTTGACTTATATCGGTATTCGTTTGGCTACCGGCATTCCGTTGACAGACGGGATTTATTCGGAAAGGTATCAGGAGTCTCAGTTGCAGCCGGACTCTTATGTCTATTTTATCTGGATTCGTTTTGTCGTCTTGCTTTTGACTCTATTGGTGGCGGCCTTCGCGATGAAGTTTCTTCCCAGAGGAAAGCGTTCGGTCGGAGTTGCCGTTACAGGCAGTTTGTTGGTCGTCCTGTTTTGCTTTTCCGCATTTTGTCTGCCCGGACCGTATGAAGTACGGAACAACCGGATGAACGAGCTGTCCGTTTGGGAGCAAAGGAACGAGTGGGACACGATTATCCGTGAACATCCTGAGAAGGAAGTGACGGATTATGTCAGCCTAAACTATCTGAATATGGCATTGGCGCAAAAAGGTCTTTTAGGTGACCGGTTGTTTCATTATGACCAGAAAGGGCCGCAAAGCCTTCTGGCTTCCTGGGACCGGACTTATTATATGAGTTGCCTGTTGAGTGATCTCCATTATATGATCGGGGATATCAGCCTTTCGGAAGGATATGCGATGGAAGGGTTGACACTTGCCAAGCGGGGAGGAAGTCCCTGCATGCTTCAACGCCTGGTCAAGATTAGCCTGATACGGAGAGACTTTGCTTTGGCAGATAAGTATCTGGACATACTCGGCCGGTTGCCGGGCTATCGGCGTTGGGCGGAAAAATATGCCGGTTATGTTCTTCATCCTGAAAGGATCGGGCGGGATGAAGAGCTTGCCGTGAAGACTGTGCCGGCCTTCCGGCCGGACAATTTGCTTTGCCTGATCGACATCGACAGCCTTTGGTCGGGACATCTTTCTGAACCAGGCGTAAACCGGGTCGCATGGGAATATGTAGGTTGTTCCTATCTGCTGGCGAAGGAAATGGAGAAATTCAAGACATTCCTGTCCCGTACCGGCACGTTTGTTCAAGGACGGTCCCTTCCCATTCATTTTCAGGAGGCGGCATTGGTTTTGGCGGTCGAGGATCTTTCTGTCCTTGACAGGGTTGCTGTCCGATCTGAAATCGTGCAACGGTATAAACAATTCCAGAAAGATATTCTGAAACTCAAGAATAGTAGTGACGGACTTTCTTGGCTTTACCAGCAATATGGAGACACTTTCTGGTTTTATTATTATTGTAAAAAATTGAATGGATAGTCTATGAAGTATTTATATCCCCTGTTATGGCTTTTTGTCTTTTTATCTTGTAACGATGTGTTGCCCGATGCGGAGGAAACGGAAGGAGAAATAGAAATCTTTCCCGATTATAAAGAGGTCGCGGTCCCCTGCAATATCGCTCCGCTGAACTTCAAACTGAAAGAACCTTGCGAAGCAATCGCCCTATTTTCCGGCAAGGACTTGCAAATACGGGTGGATTCGGATAACGGTTCTTTCCAAATCCCGGAGAAGAAGTGGCGCCGGCTGTTGGACGCATCGGCGGGAGGGAAGCTTACGGTCGGGATCTATATTCGTAAAGAGGATAGATGGCTTCGCTATCCTTCTTTTTCCATTCAGGTTGTCGAAGATAAGATCGATTCCTATCTGGTCTATCGCCGTATCGCACCGGGCTACCGGATGTGGAACAGGATGGGGATTTACCAGCGTTGCCTGGAGGATTTTACGGAAGAAACTTTTCTTGACAATAAGTTGACGAACAATAATTGCATGAACTGCCATTCCTTCTGTATGCAGAATCCGGACCGGATGCTTTTCCACCAACGTGCGCTACACGCCGGGACTTACCTTCTGAAGGACGGTCATATCGAGAAGCTGGATACGAAGACCGAACGGACTATTTCCGCTTTGGTCTATCCCACCTGGCACCCGTCCGGGCGATATGTCGCATTCTCGACGAATGATACGAAACAGGATTTTCACCTTTCGGATGCGAATCGGGTGGAAGTGTTCGACAATCGGTCGGATGTAGTGGTCTATGACGTGGAGAAACATGAAATCATAACATCTCCCCACTTGTCATCGGAGGAGAATATGGAGACTTTTCCGGCATTCTCTCCGGATGGCAGACGGTTGTATTTCTGTTCCGCACCGGCATGCCGGATGCCTGAGTCGTACCGGGAAATCCGCTACAACCTGCAAAGCATTGCTTTCGATCCGGAAAAACGGAGTTTCGGCCAGGAGATAGATACGCTGTATAACGCTAATAAGGAAGGACGCAGCGCGAAGTTTCCGAGAGTATCGCCCGATGGCCGTTTCCTGATGTACACGGTTTCGGACTATGGCAACTTCTCTATCTGGCACAAGGATGCGGATTTGCGGTTATTGGATATGTTGACATGTCAAACAGATTCCCTTCTTCAAGTGAACAGTGACGATGTCGAAAGCTATCATTCCTGGAGCAGCAACAGCCGGTGGTTCGTTTTCAGTAGCCGCCGGGGTGACGGGCTGTATACACGGCCTTATATTTGTTATTTGGATGCGAATGGTGTTCCCGGCAAACCTTTCCTGTTACCTCAGAAAGAGACGGATTATTATGAACGTTCTCTTTTCTCTTTCAATATCCCCGAACTCATTCGCGGTAAAATCAAGGTCGATACTTATAAGTTGATCGATATCAGCAAATACGGGGAAGCAGTACGGTTAAAATAATATTGGCCCATTTTGTATGACCATACCATCGACATGAGAAAAGACCACCATAAAGCTATGCTTTGGCATCCCTAACCCATAGCTTTACGATGTCTAAAGCTATGGGTTACGGTTCGCGTTTTTATTTCTTGTCTGTCAGAAAATCGATCATTCGCAGAATGGCCCGTGAGCAGGCCGGGCAGAACGGAGCATAATCGCGCATCATGCAGTGGTCCATCGGACGATAAATGCCTTTGGATAGGTAGCCGCCCCCTTCGAACACACCGGCTTTGTCCTTATGTTCGGCGTCGAGTGGGGTAGGAATCGGCGTATTGGCTGGCAACAAGTCTTTCCATTTGCTGTCGAAATCGACTAAAGTCGTGATGTTCGGTTCCCACGGTTCGTATTTCAAGTTGTAGAAATCCTGGTAAGCTACCTCCGAAGAGAAATATTCGTCAGCCAGGCCGGCGAAGCTATGTCCGAACTCGTGCGTAAAGACGACAGGTGTCCGTGGGTTGTCGGCTGTTCCACAGGCATAGAAATTATACATTCCGCCACCGCCGTACATATCTGTGTTTATCAGCAGGAATATGGCATCACAGGGTACGTTCCAGACGGCATCGCGGATCGATTTCATATCCGGTGTTGTCAGATAACGATCCACGCCGAATGTATAATAACCGGAATTGAGGGCTGTGTTCTTAAAGATACCTTTGCCCGAAACATCCGTGCCCGATTCTTCCGATACCAAGCAGACAGCCCATACGTTGAAGTCGTTTCGACGTGTCGTGAAAGGAGGAGTCGCGAACAAAGCTTCTGTAAATCGTTTTGCATCTGCTACGAATTTCTCCTGTTCATCCGTCGTGTATCCTTCAGCAATGAAAACAAGATCGACTTTTTCTGCCGAGTCGCCGCTTTTCTGTATCTGATGCACTTTATTGTCTTTCAACTTTCCCCGGTCGATGAAAATACTTTGGGGATCAACCTCCTGCCGGAGCAACGGATGGAATTGCATGTCAGCTTTGTCGCGTGCTGTGATCTCGACATAGACAGGTGCTTTCGGGAAAGGAACGGAAGCGCTGTTTGTCCACGATTGTGTTTCTGTCTTGGCTTGTTCCGTCGAGCGCCATTCTTCGAACAATGTATTGAAACCGCGTGAGTAGATCAGTCGGTCCGTAGCCTTGTCATATACGTTGATATAGTAGCCTCCATAGCCCGACTTGTCAATCAGGTTCTTGACCGGGCCACCCCATACCGGTTCTTCACGCAACTGCTGGATGGCAGCCGATTGTGAGGTTAGATTACCGCTCAAGGCGAAATCCACCCGGAGGCTTTTCTTTTCGAAATAGGTATTGAAGTCACTCTGGGCAAATACGGCGAAGTTGCAGAGAATGGCAAGAAGCAAAAGCGAAATCTTTGTTTTCATATTAGTATGCGTTATTATGTGTAATTCTTACTCGCAAATATAAGACTTTTTGTAGATTTGTCGGTCGATATCGTTTAAATATGTAACACTATGTATCATGAAATAAGAAGAAAAGACCGCGTTTTGGATGAAAAAGGCGCAATTGAGTTATTGGAAACAGCTGAATATGGTTTCCTGTCGATGGTGGGGACGGATGGCTTCGGGTATGGAATCCCGATTTCTTTTGTGAAGGAAGGAAAAAGTGTCTATTTCCACTGTGCCCCGGAAGGATATAAGTTGGAATGCCTCCGGGAAAATCCGAAAGTGAGTTTTTGCGTAGTGGGAAAAACACATATTATTCCGAATCAGTTCACTACGGCTTATGAATGTGCGCTTGCATTCGGTACGATATATATGGACCTTCCCGAAGAAGAACGCCGGAACGCTTTACGCCTGTTGGCAAAGAAATATTGCTCCGGTTTTGAAGCGATAGGAGAGAAGTATATCGACAAGTCCTTTTACCGGACGAATATCCTGCGGTTGGACATCGAGCATATTTCCGGTAAATGCAAGAGGATAAAAACGTGAAAATTGTTTTTATCAAAATGTCATTGCCACCCCATCAAAATCGAATTAGTAAGGCATATTTTGGGAATTAGTATAGCGGGTAATATTTTTTAACATACTATTTTGTTTGCGAATATCTTATTTGGTTGTCAAAATAATATTTTTTGATGTGGCAGTCTTGTTGAAAAAAATGGAAGGAACGATTTCTGCTATATCTTTTTTAAACTAAATTCAGTTTTCCCTGTTTAATTAATAGACGCCACATGCCCGGTCCCGGGAATTACTTCTAAACATGACCAAATATAATTTTTTAATATGACGAAAATAGAAATAAAAGACTTATCGATTCTTTTCGGACCTGAGAAGGCCAAAGCGAAAAAGATGATCAAGCAAGGTAAATGCAAACAGGAAATTTTAAAAGAAACAGGCTGTACCGTAGCTGTCCGTAATGCCAATCTGGAAATAAAGGAAGGAGAGATGTTCGTGATAATGGGGCTCTCCGGTAGTGGCAAGTCGACGTTGGTGCGTTGCATTAACCGGCTGAACGAACCCTCTATGGGGGAGATATGGTTAAGTGGCAGGAACATCACGTCTCTGTCGGATAAGGATCTGTTGCAAATACGTCGTAAGGAGATGGCGATGGTATTCCAGCATTTTGGCCTGTTGCCTCACCGGACAGTTTTGAGCAATATAGCTTTCGGGCTTGAATTGCAGGGTATACCTAAAGAAGAGCGCGAGAAGAAAGCACATGAAAGCATAGCTGTTGTAGGATTGAAGGGATATGAGAACCAGCGTGTGGACGAACTCTCTGGAGGTATGCAGCAGCGCGTCGGGCTGGCACGTGCTTTGGCGAATAACCCGGAAGTCCTGCTGATGGACGAGGCTTTTTCAGCCCTTGACCCGCTTATCCGCGAACAGATGCAGGACGAGTTGCTGGATTTGCAGGAGAAGATGAAACGTACTATTGTCTTTATCACACATGATCTGGACGAGGCCATCAAATTAGGCGACCGTATTGCCATTATGAAGGATGGCGAAGTCGTACAGGTCGGGACGCCCGAAGAGATATTGACTGATCCGGCTGACGACTATGTCACCCGTTTTACCGAGAGTGTGGATCGTGGGCGTGTTGTTACGGCCTCTTCCATCATGCTGACTCAACCGATCGTTGTCCGTATCCGCAAAGATGGTCCGGAGGCTATTATCCGCAAGATGAGGGAAAAACGTTTGTATGCGTTGCCCGTGATCGGAACGGACGAGCAGTTCCTTGGTGAAATACGGTTGAAAGATGTGCTGCGGCTGCGTAAGGAAGGGACGAGGGACATCAGTTCGATTGTTATGAAAGAGGTCCCTTCCGTATTGGAGAATATGACAGTCGAAGATATGTTGCCTCTCTTGCCGAAGGTCCAGCAGGCTTTGCCGGTGGTCGATGAGAATAACCGTTTGAAAGGTGTCGTATCGACTTCAGCCATCATTATCGAGATGACCGGAAAGGATCAGAAAGAAATAGAAGAAATCATTCAAAACGCAATAGATTTATGATAAATATCGGAAAATATATAGAAATGGCCATTAATTGGCTGACAGAAAACTTTGCCGGCCTTTTTGATGTAATCAACCACATCGTAGGCGGCTTTATCGACGGCTTCCAGGGAATACTGATGTGGGTCCCGTTCTACCTGATGATTGCGGGAATAGCAGCTTTGGCTTGGTGGAAAGCCGGAAAGGGAACTGCTGTCCTGACCTTGCTCGGTTTACTTTTGATTTGGGGGATGGGATTCTGGGTACAGACCATGCAGACCGTAGCACTTGTCTTGTCGTCGACGATCATTGCCCTGCTGCTCGGTGTTCCGCTGGGAATCTGGACCGGACGAAACGATAAGGCGGCTAAAGTGATCCGGCCGGTTTTGGACCTGATGCAGACGATGCCCGCTTTTGTCTATTTGATTCCGGCTGTCCTGTTTTTCGGACTGGGACCTGTTCCGGGCGCTTTTGCCACCGTGATATTTGCCATGCCTCCGGTTGTCCGTCTTACCGATTTGGGAATCCGTCAGGTTCCGGAAGATATTGTAGAGGCGACTCGTTCGTTTGGGGCCACTTCGGGACAGCTTCTTTTTAAAGTTCAGCTCCCGTTGGCTTTACCGACCATTATGGCAGGAGTGAACCAGACAATCATGATGGCTCTGTCTATGGTTGTGATTGCGGCTATGATCTCGGCCGGCGGGTTAGGTGAGATCGTATTGAAAGGAATCACACAAATGAAAATCGGACTTGGTTTTGAAGGCGGCATAGCCGTCGTGATTCTGGCGATCGTCCTGGATCGTATTACACAGGGCTTTGTCCGTAGAAAGTAAAACAGATAAAAAGAAAAGTATTTATGAGAAGATTGATTATCATTATAAATTTATCCCTTATTGTAGCCTTCATGATGATGTTTGCTGATTGCAGCAATTCCTCGAAAGACAGAAAACAGGTCTCGATCGGTTATGTAAATTGGTCGGAAGGGATTGCTATGAGCTATCTGGCGAAAGTCATGCTTGAGAGCAAGGGCTATGACGTGATGCTGCGAAATGCGGATATCGCGCCGGTCTTTGTTTCGATGGCGGCTGGTAAAGTCGATGTTTTTATGGATGCATGGCTTCCGGCTACACATGCCGATTATATAAGGAAATATGGCGATAACTTGGAAGCGTTAGGAGTAGCCTATAAAAATGCCAGGATGGGGCTGGTAGTCCCTTCGTATGTCACGATCCGTTCCATAGAAGAATTGAATGAGCATAAAGAGAAGTTCCGTAATGAGATTATCGGTATCGACGTTGGGGCTGGCCTGATGAATGAGACTGAGCGTGTCATCCGGGAATATCCGGTCGAGTTGACGCTAAAACCTTCGAGCGGAGCGACAATGGTCGCATTCCTCCAGAAATCGATCGAAAACAAGGAATGGATCGTGGTAACCGGCTGGACTCCTCACTGGATGTTCTCCCGCTACGACCTGAAATTTCTGGATGATCCGCAGAAACAGTACGGCGATGCCGAACACATTCAGATTATGGCTACCAAAGGCTTCTCTGATAAAGATCCGTATGCAGCCGCTTTTTTCCGGAACTTTGCTCTCGATAATGACCAATTGAGCGAATTGATGGATTTGGTGGAGGCTTATCCTATGCACGAGGAAGAAGGTGCTAAAATTTGGTTATCGGAACATCCGGAAGTGAATGAATTTTTTCCTACATTCGCAGAAGAGTAGAAAAGATTGAATTATGAAGGATATCCGGAAAGTTATAGGTTTGTTGTTGTGTATGACAATCAGTTGTTATATGATGGGAGAGGAAAAGAAAAATCTGAATATAGTATTTATCGGAAACAGCATAACGCAAGGGGCTTTGTTGGAAAATCCGAGACATGAGGCGCCCCCTGTGAAGGCTGCTTTATATCTGCGCAGGCAACCGTCTGTCGGAACTGTCCGTTATTCCAACCAGGGGGTAAGCGGAAGTACGACTCTTGATTTTTTACCTCAAACTGATTTGCTATTTCCGAAGGTGGTTCAGGTTGCCGACCAGTTCAAAGATGAAACGTGGGCGACTTTGATCTTTTCCATTATGCTTGGGACGAATGACAGTGCTATTACAGGGCCAAATGGGGCTCCGGCTTCGCCTGCCAAATATTATGAGAATATGAAAACGATTGTCGATAAGTTGCTTGCACTCTATCCGAAATGCAAGATCGTATTGCACCGGCCGGTATGGTATAGCCCGAATACATACAACGGAGCCAAATATCTGGAAGAAGGGTTGAATCGTTTGCAAAGTTATTATCCTGAATTACAGGCATTGGTTCTCGATTATTCCAAACGTTTTCCCGGACAGGTCTTTATGGGGGATACAGATGGTTTCGATTATTTCAAGGCACATTATAAAAGTGAGCTTTTCCCCGAAAAAGGAAATGCAGGAACTTTCTATCTGCATCCTAACCGGAAAGGGGCTTCTGCTTTGGGAGAGCTGTGGGGGAAAGCGGTGCTTAAAGCAATTGACAATTAAAAGACCGTGTCAACTAATTGTCAATTGCCCATTGTTTTTATCTTTTGCCTAATCTGTGGTCAAGGATACCGACGTGGCATTCGCCATAGTTCTTCAACTGATCTACGATTCCTTTGGCTGTAGATTCTTCTTCTACCTGTTCGCGAACGAACCAGAAGAGGAAGTCTCTTGAGGCATGGTCTTTTTCTTCTTCTGCGATATCGACCATTTTGTCGATCAGTTCAGAAACGTAGCATTCATGTTTGTAAACGTGTTCGAATAATTCTGTGACGCTGCCCCATGCGGTAGGAACGACATTGATCTGGCCGATTGTGATGTCACCGCCACGGTCGATAGCGAAGTCGATCATTTTGTGGGCGTGTTCCATTTCTTCTTCAGCTTGTTTTTTCATCCAGTGAGCGAAACCGTTTAATCCCAATTTTTGGAAATGCACGGACATGGACAGATACAAATTGGATGACCACATTTCTGCATTTACCTGTGCGTTAAATGCTTCAGATAATTTCTTGCTTAAAATCATAATTCTGTTTCCTTTCTTTCAATTAGATTTATAATACAATATAATTTTATACAGGCAAAGATATAGATAAAAAAATAATGGTTTGCTTTAACCGGATAATATTTTTCCAATAAAACAAACCATTATAGCCTTTAGTTTATAAAGGACAAACAGATTATTTGATTTCGATAATCTTTTCAGCTTTCTTGGCTGCTTCCTCGCTCATTTTCGGAATGATGATGTTTAACACACCATTCTCGACTTTTGCTTCGATCTTCTCTTTCTCTGCATTTTCGGGAAGAACCATTGTTTGCTGGAATTTGCTATAGGAGAATTCACGTCTCAGATAGCGCCCTTCTTTCTTTTCTTCGTTCTTTTCTTCTTTTTTCTCCATCGATACGACCAGGTTGTCGTTCTCGTCGATACGGATGTTGAAATCGTCTTTTGTCATGCCCGGAGCAGCAACTTCTACTCGATAGTCCTTTTCCGATTCAATCACGTTGATGGCTGGAGCTGTAGAGTTTGCTTTAATCATCCAGTCATTGTCAAATAAATCATTGAATACATACGGTAACCAATTTTGACTTCTTCTCATCGGTGTCATAATACAGTCCTCCAATTATTTAGTTAAACATTTATATTCTTCTTCCGCTCTCGTCTTTTCTAATCCGAAAGCACTATACCAACTTCAAAAGGTATGCCAGGACAATGTGGCCGGCGTTAATATGAATAAAGGATGATAAACGAAGCTGAAAACCTTTTCCTGAGGTCATGAATTTAGGCGAATAGACTTACTGAAGTTTATATATGTATTTGGAAACATGATTGTTAAGGAAGAACATTCGTAGGAAAATTTGGCAGAAAACAAACCGTTTTGACATGTAAATAGTGACAGGAAAGTAATCTCTGAAAAAAAGAGTATCTTTGCTGACTCATAACAAATAGCAAGTATGAAAAAGAATAATCAGAAAACTTTGTTTTCCGCTCCTGACGGGAAATCTTATCTTGTCCCGTTTATATTGATCACCAGCCTGTTCTTATTGTGGGGTTTTGCTCATGGTCTGTTGGACGTATTGAATAAGCATTTTCAAGGTGTCTTTACGATGACGAAGGCGGAGAGCGGTCTTGTGCAGTTCTCCACTTATATCGCTTACTTTCTGATGGCGCTTCCTGCCGGTATGTTTATGAAGCGGTTCGGATATAAGAAAGGGATTATTTTAGGGTTATGCCTGTTTGCGGTTGGTGCGTTTGCTTTTATTCCGGCAGCTTATCTGCATTCAGCCTCTCCGTTTCTGATATCCCTTTTTGTCATTGCCTGCGGGCTTTGTATTCTGGAAACGGCAGCTAACCCTTATTCCACGATTCTGGGACCAGAGGAATCGGGGGCTCAGCGCTTGAACCTTTCCCAATCGTTTAACGGATTAGGCTGGATATTGGGACCTTTGGTAGGAGGGATGTTGATTTTCGGAGGGGCGGAAGATGATCCGTTTACTTTGACGAAACCCTATATATTGGTCGGTTCGGTCGTTTTGCTGGTCGCCATACTTTTCTTTTTTACAAAACTGCCTGAAGTGCAGGAGGAAACGGACGAAGAGGAAAAGATGATTGCTCCTGTGTCCGGTACTGCCTCGATGTGGAGACATCCGCAATTTATCCGGGCTATTATTGCACAGTTCTGCTATTGTGCGGCCCAGACGGGTATTTTCAGTTTCTTCATTAATTATGTGACGGAAGTCGATACTTCCATGACGAATATCGAGGCTTCACGTATTTTGGCTTTCGGAGGAATGGCTTTGTTTATGATAGGCCGTCTGTCCGGTAGTTTTACGATGAGGTGGATGTCTCCGGCCCGTCTTCTGACATGGTTCGCTTTGGCAGATGCTGTCTGTATGGCGTTGGTCGTCGTGTCTGTCGGTACGGTTTCTTTGTATGCGCTCTATCTTTCTTTTTTCTTTATGTCCATTATGTTTCCGACAATCTTTGCACTCGGCTTGGAAGGTATGGGTTCCTATACGAAGAAAGCTTCCTCTTATATCGTTATGGGAGTAGCAGGCGGAGCCTTTGCTCCAATGCTGATGGGATATATCGGAGCCGATAACATGGCGGTTGGGTTTGTGATTCCATTGTTGTCTTTCCTGTATATTCTATATTTTGCTTTGCGGTGCAAGAGGGAATAACACTGGAGATAATCACTATTATACTATCATAAAGACGAGCATATTTTTCATCAAAGCATGTTACTTATTTTTAAGCAACTACCTATCTATTCCTCTCAACACCCCGATCTCGATACCCCTAATACCCAGGTCTCAATACCGTGCAGAAGGGGATCGGAACCGCGTTAAAACGAGAGCTTTCTCGAAAAGATCTGCTTGCTTTTTGTAAAATTTGTCCGTTACTTTTGGGAAAAACAAAGGTAACGGACAAACCGTGATAGTAGCCTTCTTATGAGTACTACTGGTTCAACATCTGGTATAACTTATCCAGTTTCGGAGCCATGATGATTTCTGTACGACGGTTTTTGGCACGGCCGTCGGCAGTTTCGTTGTCGTCGACAGGCATGAATTCGCCACGGCCGCAAGGTTGTATCTGCAAAGGCTTGACACCGTAGTCTTTTGTCAGGATGCGGACGACCGAGGTAGCGCGGATGACACTGAGATCCCAGTTATCTTTGAATTGGGCGGTGTTGATCGGCTTGCTGTCGGTGTGTCCTTCGATATACACGTCGATATCGGATTGCTTGTTGAGGACCTCAGCGAGTTTGGCCAAAGCCTCCTTGCCACGCTTGTCGACACGGGCGCTTCCCGATTCGAAAAGAAGTTTGTCCGACATGGCAACATAGACTTTCCCATCTTTTTCGCGGACGGTCAGTTCGTCGCTGCTAAACCCCAGAAGCGCGTCCTTTACGCTGTTGAGCAAGTTCTGTACTCGTTCGGTCTGTGCATTGATCATATCCTGTAGTTCGTTGATCGTGCGTTCGCGTTCATCCAGTTCGCTCATTTTCTGGCTTAGGAGTGAATTCAATTTTTCCTGCTCCGTCATGTTTGTGCTGAGCATATTTTGATAGTTGCGGATGTTCTTGCCCATGCGGGTGGTATCCCGTTCAAGTGCGGTAAGACGCGAAGTGAGACCGTCGTTGTTGTCGCGGCAGTTCACAAGCTGGTTCTGCAGATCGTCTCCCCGGGCAATGGCTTCCAGACGTCCGTTCTCGGCCAGCAGATACTTTTTCTTTGTTACACAAGAAGTGCAGACAAGCAGTGCGGAGACTGCAACTAATAGAACTTTTTTCATTTTGTAGATAATTTTAGCGAATGTACTATTTATTACACATTACTTGTACCGGGTTTAGGATATTTGCAAATAATTAAACTATAATTAAGGTGGTATGAAAATGGAAGAAGTAATGGACACCTCTGAATAATATGCTATATTTGCTTCCTCATAGCTGAATAGGAAGATGGGAAAAGTATTGATTATCGACGATGAGAAGCAAATTTTAAGCCTGCTGTCCCGTATTATCGGGCTGGAAGGCTATGATGTGTTCCAGGCCGCCAGCTGTAAAGCGGGCATCAAACAGCTCGAACAGAATGATCCCGAAGTGGTGCTCTGCGATGTCTGCTTGCCAGACGGGAGCGGAGTGGAGCTTGTCACCGAACTGAAACGTCTGCGTCCCCTTTCGGAAGTGATTTTGCTTACGGCCCACGGTAATATCCCCGATGGCGTGCAAGCTATCAAGAACGGAGCGTTCGACTATATAACCAAAGGCGATGACAACAATAAAATCCTCCCTCTGATCGCGAAAGCGATGGAAAAGGCGACTGCTGCCTACCAGCAGCAGAAAGCTGCCGGGACTGCTGTTGGCAAACAGTATTCGTTTGCCACTGTCATCGGCCGTTCACCTGCCATACAAGAGGCTGTCTCATTGGCACGCAAGGTTGCCGCAACGGATGTTCCCGTCCTGCTCACCGGCGAGACCGGGACCGGCAAGGAGGTGTTTGCCCAGTCCATCCATCAGTATAGTTCCCGTAGCGATAAAACCTTTGTCGCCATCAACTGTTCCTCTTTCAGCCGCGACCTGTTGGAAAGCGAGATGTTCGGTCACAAGGCAGGAGCTTTCACCGGTGCACTCAAAGAGACGAAAGGCCTGTTCGAAGAAGCCGACAACGGCACGATCTTCCTCGATGAGATCGGCGAGATGGCGTTCGATCTTCAGGCTAAGCTGCTCCGTATCCTCGAAACCGGCGAGTTTCTCAAGATCGGCGATACGAAGCCTATCAAAGTGAATGTGCGCGTGATAGCCGCCACCAACCGCGACCTGGCAAAAGAAATTGCCGATGGACATTTTCGCGAGGACTTGTTTTACAGGCTTTCTGTTTTCCAGATTCACCTGCCGCCACTCCGTGAACGGGTGGACGACATCCCTTTGCATGTCGAGGCGTTTGTCTCCGCACTGTCTTCCAAGATGGGAAAGACCATCCGCACGATCTCGCCGGACTATATCCGCATTCTGAAACGGTACCCCTGGAAAGGGAATGTCCGCGAACTGCGCAATGTCGTGGAGCGCAGCCTTATTATTTCCGACGGCGACACCTTGGCGGCGGATACCCTGCCGCTCGCAATGCAGACCCCTCAAGCCAATACCGAAGGCAACTATTCCGGCTTCGACCTCAGTGGCGTCGAGAAGATGCATATTCAAAAGGTATTGAAATATACCAATGGCAATAAAACGGAAACCTCCCGTTTATTAGGTATCGGCCTGACAACCCTCTACCGGAAGATAGAGGAATACGGGTTGTAATGGCCCAATATCGACATAGGATAGGGTACACGGGTTTTGCGAAAAGAGAATGATTTGCTGTACTGTTGTTTTTGGCCGCAAAATCTAATTGAAACAACCTGTCTTCGAAGTAAAGGAGGAATCATAATCAGGTTCCAAACTGCAATCGCCTTCAATAGATTCGTCTTTCCCGTATTATTATCCCTTAAGAAAACTGTCCACTTATACCAGTTATCATTTTCGTCTGCAAATTTGAACCTATTTTCGTTGATGAAACATTTACTCCAGATACTGCCGAAATAGTGAACTTTTCCATTCTGGAAAGGTAACCTTTTCAAAATGGAAGGGTGGCCATCTGCTCCGGCTTTTAAGCTGAAACTTTAACTTGCTGATATTCTTTTCTTCACGCAACTTCTTATCTGTTTGGCACGCCGTTGGTATATAAAAAGGCGAAACGATGAATAGTATTAACACTAAAAGTATTTTAAGATGTTGGAAAATGAATTTGTGTCTTTTGTTTTTTTGTGTGTGGTAGGCGGGGCCTGCTACTGGTTTTTCTTTAAATGTGTGGATTGGTTCGAAAAGATTTAGAAAAGGAGGAAAGTATGTTTGCAGCATTGTTTGTACTCTGCTTGGTTATCTTCGGGTATCTGCTTTATGTATTGGTGAAGCCCGAAAAGTTTTAAACGATTAGCTTAAGTGAAAAGATGAATACAGAATTAATAGGAAGTATTGCGCAGATCGTACTCATGGTCGTTCTGGCTTATCCGCTGGGTAAGTATATCGCAAAAGTATATAGAGGGGAGAAGACATGCCTCGATTTTCTTGCCCCGATGGAAAGATGGATCTTTAAAATATGCGGGATCAATCCGAACGAGGAAATGAACTGGAAAAGTTTCTTGAAAGCGTTGCTGACCATCAATCTTTTTTGGTTTTTTTGGGGAATGCTCTTGCTGTGGACACAACAATACCTGCCTCTCAACCCCGATGGCAATGGGGGGCAGTCGTCACACCTGTCGTTCAATACCTGCATCAGTTTTATGGTCAATTGTAATCTCCAGCACTATAGTGGGGAAAGCGGACTGACCTATTTTACCCAGTTGTTCGTGATCATGCTCTTCCAGTTTATCACGGCTGCTACCGGGATGGCCGCCCTTGCCGGAATCTTCAAGGCGATGGCCGCCAAGACAACCAATACGATTGGTAACTTCTGGAACCTGCTGTTGAAAAGTTGCACCCGTATTCTGTTGCCGATGTCGCTTATTGTCGGGTTCATCCTTATTATTGAAGGAACACCGATGGGATTCGACGGAAAGATGAAGCTGACGACATTGGAGGGTAACGAGCAACTGATCTCGCAAGGTCCTGCCGCCGCTGTCATACCGATTAAACAGTTGGGAACCAACGGAGGAGGTTATTTCGGAGTGAACTCGTCACATCCGCTTGAAAACCCGACTTACCTGACCAATATGGTAGAGTGCTGGTCGATCCTGATTCTCCCGATGGCAATGGTCTTTGCGTTGGGATTCTATCTGAAAAGAAAAAAGTTGTCTTACACGATTTTCGGGGTTATGCTTTTTGCTTACCTCGCCAGCGTAGGGATCAACACCTATTACGAAACGAAAGGTAATCCCATGATCTCCCAGATGGGGATTGACCAGGGAGCCGGCGCGATGGAAGGAAAGGAGACTCGCCTCGGTCCGGCGGCAACGGCCCTGTGGAGTTGTACGACGACAGTCACCTCAAACGGTTCCGTCAACGGGATGCACGACAGTACGATGCCGCTCAGCGGGATGATGGAGATGTTGAATATGCAAATAAACACCTGGTTCGGAGGTGTGGGCGTAGGGTTCATGAATTACTATGCTTTTCTGATTATCGCCGTGTTTATTAGTGGCTTGATGGTCGGTCGTACTCCGGAATTTTTAGGAAAGAAGGTGGAGGCGCGCGAGATGAAGATTGCAACGATCGTGGCGCTGACACATCCGTTCGTGATCCTGATCGGGACAGCTGTCGCTTGCTATTATTGGGTGTATAATCCGGCCTTTGTGGAAGCGGAGGGAGGTTGGTTGAATAATCCCGGTTTCCACGGTTTCAGCGAGATGCTTTACGAATATACTTCTGCCTCCGCCAACAACGGATCAGGTTTCGAGGGACTCGGCGACAACACCTACTTCTGGAATTTTACGACAGGCTTGGCGCTGATCATCTCCCGTTACCTTCCGATTGTCGGACAGGTGGCGATTGCCGGACTATTGGCACAGAAGAAGTTTATCCCCGAAAGTGCAGGGACTTTGAAAACGGACACCGTGACATTTGCCGTGATGACATTCTGTGTGATCTTTATCGTGGCTGCCCTGTCTTTCTTCCCTGCACTGACGTTGGGACCGATCGCGGAGTATTTTAGCATCTATATGTAAACCGGAGTTTCAAATTTGAGAATTGAATAATAATATGATGAAAGAGAATAGATCTGCTTCTTTGTTTCCGAAGGAGCTTGTAATAGAAAGTCTGAAACAGTCGTTCGTGAAGTTGGACCCTCGAACGATGTTCCGCAACCCGATCATGTTTATTGTCGAAGTGGTAACCTTCGTCATGTTGGTGGTGACGGTCTGGTCGGCTGCCGGAGGTGATACGGCACAGGGATCGTTCGGCTATAATATATTGGTTTTCATTGTACTCTTCCTGACACTACTGTTCGCCAATTTTGCCGAAGCGATTGCCGAGGCACGTGGTAAGGCACAAGCCGACAGTTTGCGCAAGACACGCGAAGAGACACCTGCGAAACGGGTGGAAGCTGGTGGAAAAATTACGACGGTGAGCAGTTCGCAGTTGAAAAAAGGCGATATCTTTATCTGCGAGGCCGGAGATACGATCCCTTCTGACGGCGAGATCATCGAGGGGCTGGCTTCGATCGACGAGAGTGCCATAACGGGCGAGTCGGCTCCGGTCATCCGGGAAGCCGGAGGCGATAAGAGTTCCGTGACGGGCGGTACAAAAGTGTTGTCCGACCAGATACGGGTGATGGTAACGACACAGCCGGGCGAGAGTTTTCTCGACAAGATGATTGCGCTTGTCGAAGGAGCTTCGCGGAAAAAGACGCCGAATGAAATTGCCTTGACGATATTGTTGGCCGGTTTTACACTGGTGTTTGTGGTGGTATGCGGCACGTTGAAACCGCTTGCCGACTATTCAGGAGCACAGATCACCATCGCGGCCTTCATCTCCTTGTTTGTTTGTCTGATCCCGACTACGATCGGCGGACTGTTGTCTGCGATCGGTATTGCGGGAATGGATCGTGCCTTGCGTGCAAATGTAATAACCAAATCCGGAAAGGCTGTAGAGACAGCCGGAGACATAGATACCCTATTGCTCGACAAGACCGGTACGATCACGATTGGCAACCGTAAAGCGACACAGTTTTATCCGGTAGCCGGGGTCGACGAACATTCTTTTGTGCAGGCTTGTCTGATGGCATCCCTGTCAGATGAGACACCGGAAGGCAAATCGATCGTCGAACTGGGACGCGAACGTGGCGTCCGCATCCGCGATTTGAGCACTTCGGGTTCACGGATGATCAAGTTCACGGCCGAGACGAAGTGTTCGGGGGTAGATCTGAAAGACGGAACCCGTATTCGCAAGGGTGCTTTCGATGCTATCCGCCAGATGTGCGAGGAGGCCGGAAACAAGTATCCGGAAGAGGTTGCCGCATTGGTTGGGAAGATTACTGGTAACGGAGGCACACCGCTGGTGGTGGCACAAGATGATTTCATCATTGGGGTGATCGAGCTGCAAGATATTATAAAACCTGGCATCCAAGAGCGTTTCGAACGGTTACGCAAAATGGGGGTCAAGACGGTGATGGTCACGGGTGACAATCCGTTGACAGCAAAGTATATCGCTGAGAAAGCCGGAGTAGATGATTTTATTGCCGAAGCGAAACCGGAGGACAAGATGAACTACATCAAGAAAGAACAGGAAGCGGGCAAGTTGGTCGCCATGATGGGCGACGGGACGAACGATGCACCTGCACTGGCTCAGGCAAATGTCGGCGTGGCAATGAACAGTGGTACGCAGGCGGCAAAAGAGGCCGGTAATATGGTGGACTTGGACAACGACCCGACAAAACTGATCGAGATTGTAGAGATCGGTAAGCAATTGCTGATGACACGCGGAACGCTGACGACTTTCAGTATCGCAAATGATGTGGCGAAATATTTTGCGATCGTCCCGGCCTTGTTCATGGTGGCGATACCACAGTTAGCTGCTTTGAACATCATGCATTTGCACAGTCCGGAAAGTGCGATTTTGAGTGCCGTGATTTTTAATGCGGTCATTATCCCGATCCTGATTCCGCTGGCTCTGCGCGGGGTGGCTTACAAGCCTATAGGGGCATCGGCTCTGCTACGGCGTAACTTATTGATTTACGGGGTGGGCGGTGTGATCGCTCCCTTTATCGGGATCAAGTTGATCGACATGGTTGTTTCTCTATTTTTCTAAGTATAAATATCTTTTGACACTGCGCGCCGCCCGGCCAAGGCTTCTACGTTGTCCGGAAAGGTTGCCGGGGGTAGCGGGTGTTTCCCAATTAAAAACGAAAAAAAATTGAATCTTATGATATCAAATCTGTTTAAATCATTCAAACTGACGATTGCTTTCTGCATTCTATTCAGTGTTGGCTATATCTTTATCTTATGGCTTTTCGCCCAGGTCGCTTCTCCCAACAAAGGCAATGCCGATGTGGTCGAGTTGAACGGTCGGATCGTAGGCGCTGCTAACGTGGGGCAGCAGTTCACAAAAGACATTTATTTTTGGGGCCGCCCGTCCCATGCCGGAGATGGTTACGATGCTTCGAGCTCGGCAGGTAGCAACAAAGGGCCGTCCAATGAAGAATATCTGGCGGACGTACAAGCACGTATCGATACGTTCCTCGTATATCATCCCTACCTGAAACGTGAGCAAGTTCCTGTCGAAATGGTCACAGCCAGCGCTTCCGGTCTCGATCCCGATATCTCTCCGAAAGCCGCCTATAGCCAAGTGCAACGTGTAGCGAAGGCACGCGGTATCTCTCCCGATAAGGTCATGGCGATAGTCAACGCCCATATCGAGGGTCCGCTATTGGGGCTTTTCGGACCGGAAAAAGTAAATGTCCTGAAATTGAACGTGGCATTGGAAAAGTTAGAAAGAAAGGATTAATAAATAAAACAGGAATAAATTATGAACTCTATAATAAAAAAGATAGTAGCAGCAGTAGTAACTGTTTCTTTATGCTCATTCGGAATGGCAAAAGCTTCCGAAAATGAAACCGGGGTGAAATTTGCAGTCCAGGGTGATTTAGTAAGTTCTTACATATGGCGTGGCATGTACCAGACAGGTGCGAGTTTCCAACCTACATTGGCTTTTAGTGTAGCCGGCTTCTCACTGACAGCTTGGGGATCGACCGATTTCGACGGTTACCGGTCTTCCGAAGGTCTTGCCAATAAGGAGATAGACCTTACTGCCGCCTATACGTTCGGTGCTTCTGGGTTGACACTGTCCATTGCTGATCTCTGGTGGGCGGGACAAGGCGCCAACAAGTATTTTAATTTCAAGAGCCATGAAACCGCCCATCATTTCGAGGCGGGGCTTGCCTACACTTTCCCGCTTGAAAAGTTCCCTTTGTCGTTGGCTTGGTACACGATGTTCGCCGGACAGGATAAGGATGCCGAGGGCAACCAGAACTATTCTTCCTACGTTGAACTGAACTACCCTTTCTCGGTGAAACGTGTCGACTTGACCGCCACCTGCGGGTTGGTTCCTTACGAAGCTGCCCAGTACTATACCAGCGGATTTGCTGTTACGAACGTGGCTTTGAAAGGAACTACCGCTATAAAGATCACTGATTCGTTTTCTTTACCTATTTTTGCACAGGCCATCTGGAATCCCCGGTTGGAAGATGCACATCTGGTCTTCGGCTTTACTTTGAAACCGTAAACAGTTTTTCAAACGGATGAACAGGGAAGAGAGTGTACAACACTTTTTGGATTTGCTGAAAAAGTCACGGCGCGGCAACTTCAAAGTCTACATCGGTATGATTGCCGGTGTAGGCAAGTCATACCGGATGTTATCGGAGGCACACGAACTGCTCCGTAGCGGGATAGACGTCAGGATCGGCTATATCGAGACGCATGGAAGAACCGAGACGGAGGCGCTGGTGGGTGGCTTACCACTGATTCCGCGTCGCAAGTCTTTTTACAAGGGAAAGGAAGTTGAGGACATGGATCTGGATGCTATCCTGAACATTCATCCGGAAGTGGTGGTTGTAGACGAACTGGCGCATACTAATATCGAGGGCAGCAAGAATGAAAAACGCTGGCAAGATGTGATGGATATCCTCGAAGCGGGAATAAGTGTGATTACCGCTGTCAACATACAGCATCTCGAAGGGCTGAACGAGGAGGTCCAGGATATTGCGGGCATCGAGGTGAAGGAACGCATTCCCGATAGTGTGTTGGAACAAGCAGACGAGGTGGTCAACATCGACCTGACCGCCGACGAGCTGGTGGCGCGCCTGAAAGCCGGCAAGATTTACAAGCCGGAAAAGGTGCAGACGGCGCTGAACAATTTCTTCAAAGCCGAAAATATCCTGCAACTCCGCGAACTGGCGTTGAAGGAGGTAGCGCTCCGGGTCGAAAAGAAAGTCGAAAACTCGGTCCCTGTTAATACGGGCGTCCGTCACGAGCGGTTCCTTGCCTGTATCAGCAGTCACGAGAAGACTCCCCGGAAGGTGATCCGCAAGGCGGCTCGTTTGGCAACACGCTATAATTCGAAATTCTACGTGCTGTATGTCCAGACACCGCGTGAGAGTATGGACCGGATACCGTTGGCGAACCAGCGTTATCTTTCGAACCATTTTAAACTGGCTACGGAACTGGGCGGCGAAGTGATCCGTATCCAGTCCGAGAGCATCCCGAAAAGTATCGTCCGGGTGTGCAGGGAAAAACAAATCAGCACGGTGTGCGTGGGTAAACCTTCATTCAGCCTTCGTTCTGTCCTGCTGTCAGTTTTCCAATACAGGACGTTGTTAAACAGTTTGTCGCAGTTGAATATTGATCTGATAATAATAGCATAAGCGTATGGACAAGTTCTTAAGCCTGAAAATAAAAACAAAACTGACCTTCGGAATCGGTTTGTTGTTTACGATGATCGTTCTGCTGGGTGGGCTGGCCGTGCGGAATATTACGGATATGTCTTCCGACACGCAGAATATCCTGGCAGATAATTATAATTCGCTTCTCTATTCCCGCCGGATGCTGGATGCTCTCGAACGGATCAAGAACGATCCGCAGGCACACACAGAGTTTGAAAAGAACCTGGATTTGCAGCAGAAGAATATCACAGAGATCGACGAGAATGTGGCGACGGCACATCTGGTCGCACAATATGAGGCGATGTATCAGAACTTGAATGACACGACTATACAGCGTGTCAGGATGGCACTCAATGATATTATGAGTCTGAATATGTCGACGATCTACCGGAAGAGTAAAGTGGCCGAGCATACGGCGGACCAGGCATTGCTGTGGATTTGTATTATCGCGGTGGCTTGTATCCTGATCGCTTTTGCTTTCCTGATCCGTTTGCCTCGTTCCATTACGTCGCCGATCCGTAAACTGACCGACGGTATCCTGGAGATTGCCAACCACAATTACGAAAAGAGGCTCGATCTGGGCGACAATCAGGAGTTTGCTGAAGTCACCTCTTCGTTCAACCGGATGGCGGAACGTTTGACGGAATACAGGAAAAGCACGCTGGCTGATATTATCCAGGCCAAAAAATATATCGAGGCGATTGTCAACAGCATTACCGAACCGATAATCGGGCTCGACCGGGACCGTTCCATTCTTTTCGCTAACGACGAGGCACTTACCATATTGAATCTGAAACGTGAGAATGTGATGGGAAAGTCTGCTGCCGAACTGGCGTTGAAAAACGACCTGTTACGCCGGCTGGTACGTGAACTGATACAGCCTGACGAGAAGAAGGAGCCCTTGAAAATCTATGCTGATGATAAAGAAAGCTATTTCCAGGCTAAATATATCCCGATCCATGTGACGAATGGTGACGGAGGTGAGACAGAGTATGTGGGTGATGTGATCCTCTTGAAAAATATCACTGAATTCAAGGAATTGGACTCTGCCAAGACGACTTTTATCTCCACTATCTCCCATGAGCTGAAAACTCCGATATCTGCTATCCTTATGAGTCTCAAATTGCTGAAGGACAAACGTGTCGGAGAAATGAACGACGAGCAGATCGCGCTTGCCGATAGCATTCGTGAAAGTAGCGACCGCCTACTCGAAATCACCGGCGAATTGCTGAAAATGACACAGGTAGAGACGGGCAAGCTACAACTAAACCCGAAGATCACGAAGCCGATTGAACTGATCGATTATGCGATCAAGGCAAACCGTGTGCAGGCGGAGCGCTTCAATTGCCATATCGAAGTGGATTATCCCGAAAAAATATCCAAGCTCTTTGTCGACAGCGAGAAGATCGCCTGGGTACTCACGAACCTCCTTTCCAATGCCATCCACTACACGCCGGAGAATGGTCGTATCATTATCGGTGCGCGCCAGGAGGACAAGAAGGTGGAAATATTCGTGCAGGACTTTGGGAAAGGAATCGATCCGCGTTACCATCAGAGTATCTTCGACCGTTATTTCCGCGTTCCAGGCACGAAAGTACAGGGAAGCGGTCTCGGCCTTGCCATCAGCAAAGACTTTGTCGAAGCCCACGGTGGAACGATCCGTGTGGACAGCGAAGTTGGCAAGGGGAGTACTTTTATCATTACCTTTAATGTTTAATATCGCTTAGAAACAACAAAACAATCAGTATGAAAGTATTGAAATTTGGCGGAACTTCCGTCGGCTCGGCCCGGCGGATGAAGAACGTCGCATCCATAATAGGTAGCAGTGAACGAAAGATAGTGGTTCTTTCGGCCATGTCGGGGACAACGAATGCGCTGGTCTGTATCGCCGGATGCTTTTACCGGAAAGCACCGGACGAGGCGAATAAGATGATCAGCGAACAGGAACAGAAATATGCGCGGGAAATAGAAGCGTTATACCGGACAGATCTCTACAAAGAGCGTGCCCTACAATTGGTCACCGAGCATTTCAATCATGTTTGGTCTTTCTCTGGCAAACCTTTTACCGTTTTTGACGAGAAGGTGATACTGGCGCAAGGAGAACTGATCTCCACCGGCATGATGGATCTTTACCTGCAAGAGCAAGGGATTGAGTCTGTCCTTCTGCCAGCGCTGAACTTCATGCGTATCACTGCCGACGGGGAACCGGACCCCGTTTATATCCGAGAGAAGCTGGTTGCCTTGTTGGATCAGCATCCCGATACGTCTGTCTTTATCACCCAGGGATTTATTTGTCGGAATGCATACGGTGATATCGACAATCTGCAACGGGGAGGGAGCGACTACAGCGCTTCCCTGATCGGGGCGGCTGTCGATGCTGAGGAGATACAGATATGGACGGATATTGACGGGATGCACAACAACGATCCGCGTGTTGTCAACCATACCTCACCTGTCCGTCAACTGAACTTCGAGGAGGCGGCGAAGCTGGCACATTTCGGGGCCAAGATTCTCCATCCCTGTTGCATCCGCCCGGCCAAGGAAAGCAATATTCCGGTCCGTCTGTTGAACTCTTTCGAACCGTCTGCTCCGGGGACGTTCATCTCCAACACCGCAGAGAAAGGACGGATCAAGGCGGTGGCAGCCAAAGATGACATAACTTATATCAAGATCAAGTCGATAAACCAACTTCCGTCCCATAAGTTCTTGAGCCATGTGTTCGATACTTTCGCGTTCTACAAAACGGCGGTCGATATGGTAACGACATCCGATATTGGGGTTTCCGTTACGATCGACAACACGGAATACTTGCAGGAGATTGTCGCCCGGTTAGAATCTTATGCTACGGTATTTGTTGAGAAAGAGATGGTGATTATCTGCGTTGTCGGGGATCTGGAGTGGCGGAATGTGGGCTTCGAGGCACTGATTATTGAGGCTCTGAAAGATATTCCCGTCCGCATGATCTCGTATGGAGGCAGCAGTAGCAACGTCTCGCTCGTCATGCGGAAGGAGGATAAAACACGGGCCTTGCAGGCGTTGAGCACCCACCTGTTCGACTCTTCGCAATCATTACCGCCGGCTATTTGAAATAACTGTGTATATGCTACCTTCTCTGTAGCTAGAACAATTGTCGAAGTATTCTTTTTTACTTTAAAACAACTGGATTATCAACAGCCCCAATGCCACCGACACTCCTGTGGCGACCAGTCCTGGCATCATGAACGAATGGTTCAGGACATATTTGCCGATATGCGTCGTCCCGGTACGGTCGAAGTTGATGGCAGCGACTACGGTCGGATAGTTGGGAATGAAGAAATAGCCGTTGACTGCGGGGAAAAGGGCGATCAGCATGTAAGGAGAGATGCCGAGGGCGATTCCTAACGGCAACATCGCCCGGATGGTTGCCGCCTGGCTGAACAGTAGGATGGACATCACGAACAGGGCCAAGCCGAAAAGCCAGGGCATTTCCGTTACGATATGTTCGATCGAGCCTTTCAGTTCCTCCATGTTCCCGCCGATGAAGGTGTCGCCCATCCAGGCAATACCGAAAATCGCGACGACTGCTTGCATGCCGGCGGAGAAGACGGAGCCTTGTACGGCCTTTATGCCGTCCGTCCGGGTGACGAGCAGGATAAGGGCGGCAGCCGAGAGCATCAGGATCTCGATGATATGCGCCATCTGCATCTGCCGGGAACTGCCATCGGGCAGGCTGAACCAGGGACGAAGCTCTGTCATCGAGCCGAACAGGACGATACCGATTGTCGCCCCTATGAATATGACGACTGACAGGAGGGCGGCACGATGGTTCTCGACGCCTTTCGTCCTATATTGATCGTTTGTGAACTCTCCGTTTGCGATACGGCGCAGGTATTCGGGTTCTTCCGCCAGTTCCTTTCCGACGTGTAGCGAGCAGAACGCTCCCGCCAGGACACCGATCAACGTGCAAGGGACGGAGATCATCAGGATGTCCATCAATGAGATATGATGTCTCGACAGCATACTGAGCAATGCTACGGTTGCCGCCGAGATCGGGCTGGCTGTAATGGCTTGTTGAGATGCGATCACTGCGATTCCCAATGGCCGCTCGGGACGTATCTTCGTTTCCGTTGCCACTTCCGCTATTACGGGAAGGACCGAATAGGCCACGTGCCCTGTTCCCGCAATGAATGTGAAGATATAAGTGACCAGCGGGCTAAGGAGCGTAATCTTGGAGGGATTCTTGCGCAGCAGTTTTTCCGCCCACTTCACCATCAGGTCCAATCCGCCGGCCGCTTGCATGCAACTGGCGGCGGCGATGACTGCAACGATCATCAGCATTACATCGATGGGAGGGGAGGTCGGCTCCAATCCAAATACGAAAGTGAGGACGGCCAGTCCCAGGCCACCCAATACCCCCAACCCGATGCCGCCGAGGTGGGCACCGATAATAATTGCAACTAAAACGAAGAGTAATTGTAGTAACATGTTTTGTAAAATGCAGATTTAGTTTGTTAAGGTCGCAAATTTAATTATTTTTGCCCTGCTAAATACTACAAAAACAATTAATACGAATGAAAAGAATCTATTTCGCAGCTTTGGTAGGCTTGTTTGGGTGTGTGTCGGTATTGTCGGCACAGGGACGGAGTGAGCTTTTGTTGGAAAAAAACTGGAAGTTCACCCGCGAAGACAACAATGAGTTTATAAAGCCTGCTTTCGACGACAGCAAGTGGCAGTCTGTGACTGTCCCGCATGATTGGGCGATCTATGGCCCTTTCAGTTCCCAGAACGATAAACAGGAGGTTGCCATTTCTCAGGATGGCCAGAAAGAGGCAATGGAGCATGCCGGGCGTACCGGCGGATTGCCGTTCGTCGGTGTGGGCTGGTATCGTACCGAGTTCGACGTCCCGCAGTTCCAGGCCGGCAAGCGGGCGACGATCCTGTTCGACGGGGCGATGAGCCATGCCAATGTTTATATCAACGGGCAAAAGGTCGGTTATTGGCCGTATGGTTACAACTCTTTCCACTTCGATATCACGAAATATCTGAAGCCGGGCGAGAAGAATACTTTGGCTGTACGTTTGGAAAACCTGCCGGAGTCTTCCCGCTGGTATCCCGGTGCCGGTCTTTACCGGAATGTTCACTTGATCGTTACCGAGGACGCCTATATCCCGGTTTGGGGTACCTATATCACGACTCCTTCGGTAAATGAAAAGTTTGCCAAAGTGAACGTGCTTACCAAAGTGGTACTTCCCGAAGGTGCCGATCCCGCCAAATATAGCGTAGAAACCAGCGTATGGAACCCGAACAAGCAGAAGCTGACGGCTGTCCGCACTTCTCTTGCCCAGATGAAATACAACAATGATCAGGCAGAGCAGGAGTTTGTTATCCAAGACCCGTCCTTATGGTCTCCTGAAATGCCGGCTTTGTATTCTGCGGAAACCCGTCTGTATGAAGGCGACAAGCTGAAGGATGTCTATACGACTCCTTTCGGTATCCGCTCGATCGAGATTATACCGGACAAAGGTTTCTTCCTGAATGGCAAGCGGACTGTCTTTAAGGGTGTCTGTAACCATCATGATCTCGGCCCGTTAGGAGCTGCCGTCAATGATGCTGCCATCCGTCGCCAGATACGGATACTGAAAGACATGGGATGTAACGCGATCCGAACTTCCCACAATATGCCTGCTCCCGAACTGATAAGGGCTTGTGACGAAATGGGGATGATGATCATGGCGGAGAGCTTTGACGAGTGGAACGTGGCGAAATGTAAGAACGGTTACAATTTGCTCTTCGACGAATGGGCGGAGAAAGACCTCGTGAACTTGCTTCATAACTTCCGCAACAATCCGAGCGTTGTCATGTGGTGTATCGGTAATGAAGTGCCCAACCAGTGGAATGAGGGAGATACGAAGATTGCTAAATGGTTGCAGGATATCTGTCACCGCGAAGATCCGACACGTCCGGTCACGCAGGGAATGGATGCTCCGGATGCTGTAGTCAACAATAACTTTGCTGCTGTGATGGATGTGGCCGGTTTCAACTACCGTCCTTTCAAATATAAGGTAAACTATAAGAAGTTGCCGCAGCGGATTGTTTTAGGTAGCGAAACGGCTTCGACGGTAAGTTCCCGCGGTGTTTATAAGTTCCCGGTCGAACGTAAGGCGATGGCGAAATATGATGACCACCAAGCTTCCTCTTATGATGTGGAACATTGCGGTTGGTCCAATTTGCCGGAGGACGACTTTATCCAGCATGAAGATTTGCCGTATTGCATCGGTGAGTTTGTGTGGACCGGATTCGACTATTTGGGAGAACCGACTCCCTATTATACGGATTGGCCAAGCCATAGTTCCCTGTTCGGCATCATTGACCTTGCGGGTATTCCGAAGGATCGTTTCTATCTGTACCGCAGCCATTGGAACAAAACGGCACGTACGTTGCATATTCTGCCTCATTGGACCTGGCCGGGACGTGAAGGGGAAGTGACACCTGTCTTTGTGTACACGAATTATCCTTCTGCCGAATTGTTCATCAACGGTAAGAGTCAGGGAAAACGCACGAAAGATCTGAGCGTCGAACTGGACAGTAGCTATACGGAAGCCGCTCAAAAGAGCTTCGAGCGCCAGAAACGCTATCGCCTGATGTGGATGGACACGAAATACGAGCCGGGTACTCTGAAAGTGGTGGCTTATGACAAAGATGGCAAAGCCGTTGCCGAAGAGGTGGTACATACAGCCGGTAAGCCTTACCGCATCGAGTTGGAAGCTGACCGTGACCGCCTGAAAGCCGATGGCAAGGATCTCTCTTTTATCAATGTTCGCGTTGTCGACAAGAACGGTAACCTCTGTCCTGACGCTACGAACAAGGTGAAGTTCAATGTTCGTGGTTCCGGCTCTTATCGTGCGGCTGCCAACGGTGATCCTTCGTCACTCGAATCTTTCCAGGCTCCGCAGATGTCCCTTTTCAAAGGACAACTGACAGCAGTCGTACAGACAGAAGAAACACCGGGTGTCATTGTCTTCGAAGCTTCTGCTCCGGGTGTGAAAAGTGCAAAAATAGAACTGATCAGCGAATAAGTCGAATTTCGTGATTGTCCCGATAAAAACGGATAGGCATCGGATTGGAAGCGGATAGGCATCCGTTATGAATCCGATGCCTATCTGTTTTTTATTTGTTGGTGACGATATTCCCAAACACATCGAACTCGATTGTTACAACCTGCCCGTTGTGTATGACATTGAATTTGTGGAATGCGCCGTTGGCATCGGTAAACATATAGATAGATTCCACTGGGTCACTTCCGTATTCGGAGGTCTTGAATGCGTCCATGATAACTGTCGGGACTTCCTGTTCCGAAACTTTCCAGGCCGTACTTTTCCAGGTATATATCTGGGTCAGTTCGACAATCTTTAAAGTCTTCCCGTCAAGGATTGCTAATTGTACACCGAAAGTCGTGTTTTCTATATCCAGTAACTCTGCTCCCTGGAAGGTCAGTTCCATTAGGCCGGCCACTTTCTCGGGGACGGTGATCGGTTGGTCGACATCGTCTTTAGCATTATCGACCGCTTTGATCAGATCGCCGTATAAGGTGTAATACAGGTCAGTCTCCTGTTCCGCCTTTTCTATTTCCACCTTATATACGGTTCCCATTCCAGCTCTGCCGATGGTATCGGCTTCCTCCATCTTCCAATCGGCATATTTGCCTTGTTTGATATCGGTCGAGATAGCTGTAGGCAACTGGCTAAGCGGCAGATCCGTCTTAATCATGGCCCATACTCCGAGATGGTTGAACCAGGCGGTGTTGTCGAGAGAGTTGTTTTCAAAGTCAATTACATAATAATCGTCGTTGACTGTCCATTCTGTGTCGCGGGCATCCGGATATTTGGCCTTGAAAGCGTCCAGGATAGTTTTAGGAGGTTCAATACCGCCCGGTACGTTTTCGTCGTCTTTGCTACAGCCGGCAAAGAGTAGGGCGAAACTCGCGAAGATCGTAAAGACTGAAATTTTAGCGTTCATAATTTATCGTTTTAATTTGTTACGAATAAACAACAGCGGGGATGGAAAAGTTTTCTCAAAACCGAACACACTGTCCGATATTGAACACTTATTTTGAAAGATAACTTCATGTAATCAATGATTTATGTTTTTGGCATGAAGTTTGCCTTGTGAAAGCCGTCAAGGTAGAAATGCCGGAAAAAGAAGAATTAAAACAATAGTAAATATGGACAGAGAGATTTCAAAAGAAGTACAGAGAAAAGAGCAGCGCAAACAGTTGATCAAGATAGGGGTGGTTGCCGGTGGTCTTATCGTCCTGATCGTAGTGGTGATCTCCATGCTTCAGACCAGTCTGAAACGGAAAGACCTCAACATTTCGACGGTCGACAGGGGAGTGATCGAAGTTTCGGTCAGTGCATCCGGCAAAGTGATCCCCGCATTTGAGGAGATTATCAACTCACCGATCAACTCCCGTATCGTGGAGGTATATAAGCGGGGCGGGGATTCAGTCGATATCGGTACGCCTATTCTGAAATTAGATTTGCAGAGCGCCGAGACGGAATATAACAAGCAGTTGGACGAAGAACAGATGAAGAGCTTGCAACTGGAACAGCAACGTGTGACGAACCACAACAAACTTTCGGAGATGGAAATGAACCTGAAAGTCTCCCGCATGGAACTGGATCGCAAAGCTGTCGAACTCCGTAACGAACGCTATTTAGACAGCCTGGGAGCCGGTACAACCGATAAAGTCCGCCAGGTGGAACTTGATTATAATGTGAGTGTCCTCAAACTGAAGGAAGATGAGCAAAAATATAAGAACGAACAAGCCTTGGCTGAAGCGGACCTGAAGGTAAAAAAGTTGGAACTGAATATCTTCCGCAAAAGCCTTGCCGAGACCCGGCGCACGTTGGAAGATGCTCAGATCCGTTCACCTCGCAGAGCGATCCTGACCTATGTGAATAACGAGATCGGCTCGCAGATAGGCCAGGGGGCGAAGGTGGCAATCGTTTCCGACTTGTCTCATTTCAAGATCGAAGGCGAGATCGCTGACACCTATGGCGACCGTATTGCCGCAGGCAGTAAGGCTGTTATTAAGATCGGCAGTGAGAAACTGGACGGAACGGTCAGTGATGTTACTCCTTTATCAAAGAACGGCGTGATCTCTTTCACTGTCCAATTGGAGGAAGACAATCATAAACGTCTCCGTTCCGGTTTGAAGACCGATATCTATGTGATGAATGCCGTGAAGGATGATGTGCTTCGCATTGTCAACTCCTCTTATTATGTAGGAAAAGGAGAATACGAACTCTTTGTCGTAAACGGAGACCAGTTGTTGAAACGCAAAGTACAGTTGGGAGACAGTAATTTCGAATATGTAGAAGTGGTTAGTGGCCTGCAGGAAGGTGATCAGGTCGTTGTCTCGGACATGAACGCTTATAAGGACAAGAACAAATTGAAAATAGAGGACTGATCAAAAATAATTGGCTTTATGGTAAAACAATATTTGAAGCAAGCGTTATACATGCTGAAAGAGAACCGGTTCGTCAGCGTGATTTCCATAGCGGGTACAGCCATCTCCATCGCTATGATCATGGTAGTGGTCCTGGTGTTCCAGGTACAGTTTGCCAGCTTTTATCCGGAGAACAACCGTGACCGGATGATGTATGTAGAGAATGGGACGGAGGTCCGCTCCGATAATGGATGGAATCGGGGAAGTATGTCGGCTGAAGCGGTAAAGGAATGTTTCTATACGTTACAGCTACCGGAAGCAGTTTCCGGCTATGCATTGCAATTGAAGCCGTTGTCCATTCCGGGCAAGCGGATGTACAAGGGTTACGAGATTAAATATACCGATCCCGGCTTCTGGCAGATATTTTCTTTCCGCTTCCTGTCGGGGCAACCGTTTACGCAGGCGGACTTCGATTCTGGTATTCCCGTGGCGGTCGTCTCGGAAAGTGTGGCACGCAAGCTCTATGGCTCGACGGAGGTGGTAGGGAAGAGCGTCATCATCGATTTGGCTGACTATACGATCTGCGGGGTAGTGGAAGATGTCAGCCGGGCAGCCAATACGGCTTTCGCTTCCGTTTGGGTACCCTATACCACCGACCGCGTCCTTTTGGCCAATACGATAAAAGAGAATATGGCGGGTGCTTTCTCTGTCTGCCTCTTGGCACGGCGGAGGGAAGACTTTGGAGCCATCCGGCAGGAGCTGGATCGGCAGGTCGAACGTTACAACGGGATGAAGCAGGATAACCAGATTAACTTCATGGGAGGCCCTATCACCCGATTGGATGTCGCCATCGGTTCTGAAGCGCAGGTTCCTGTGGCGTTGAAAGACTACCTGTTGGAGACCGGACTGTTGCTGCTGTTTCTGTTGCTTGTCCCGGCTCTGAACCTGTTGGGTGTGATACAGTCGGCTGTGCAGAAACGGTGGGCGGAGATGGGTGTGCGCAAGGCGTTCGGGGCGACGACCGGAACCTTGTTGTGTCAGGTGTTGTATGAAAACGGACTGACGACGCTGATCGGCGGAGTTGTGGGCTTCGGGCTGTCCTTGCTTTTCTTCTCGCTGGGTAAGGGTTTTTTGTTAGAAAGTGCCGATACGTCCTTGAGCGGGGAGATGTTGTTCCAGCCTATGGCATTCGGAGCGGCTTTGTTGTTTTGCCTGTTGCTGAACCTTTTGTCTGCCGGTATCCCCGCGTTGCGGATTGCCCGGCAGAAGATCGTTACTGCATTGAAAGATGGTGAAGAGTTTAACAAATAAAGGAGGAAAAGAGATATGGTCAAGCATATATGGAAAATGATTTGGAACCAGCGGAGTAGCAATGGTTGGATATTCATGGAACTGTTGTTGGTATTTGGGGCGCTTTGGGTTATGATGGATTCGATGTTGGTCAGTTGGTATATCTACCGGCAGCCGTTGGGGTTCGACATCGCGAACGTCTATAAAATAAATATCGGAAAGAAATCGGCCGGCATACCGGGTTACCAACCGGACTCGCTGTTGGCGACATCGGAAGGGGAAGACTTGATCCGTTTGGTGGAGAACATCCGCCGGGCGGAGGAGGTGGACGAGATTTGCGTGGCGAGTTCTTCTTGTCCTTACACCTGGTCCAATAGTTGGTCGCAACTAGTGCGGGCGGATGCCGATACGAGTGTGAAAGCGAACTATTTCCAGTATTTCGAGGTGACACCTTCCTATTTCGATGTGTTGCGGATCAAAGACAGGGAAGGGTATCCGCTGCGTCCGATTGTAGAGAAAAACGTGGGCGATTTGGCTGTTACCTCTGATTTTGAAAAGGAATTATTTGAAGGGGAATCTTGTATTGGGAAGCAGGTCAAATGGAGTATCAATGGTACGGAAACCATGACGGTATCTGCGGTTACTTCTCCTATCCGTCAGAACGAGTTCAAGGTGAGTACCCCCTGCTTTTATGGGTTGATGCGCACTGACGAAGAGGTGGTCGAGACGGTCTCTTGGAAGAAAGCAGAAAACATGGATTGCTTGGTTCGCATGAAGGACGGCTTCAAGGCAGACGGGATGGATGCCTTCTTGGATAGGATGGGCGAGCGACTGGAAGTGAACAACCTGTATGTCTCTTGCGTGATCCCGTTGGAAGAGCAGCGTCCTGTGATCCTGAAAGGGCGGTTGGACAATTTGAAGAAGAAGACGGCTTTGGTCGGCTTCATGCTGGTGAACGTCTTTTTTGGCATCGTCGGCACCTTCTGGCTGCGGACGCAATACCGCCGGGGCGAACTAGGGTTACGGTCGGCATTGGGGGCTTCGCAGGGTATCTTAAAGCGCTATCTTGATGTGGAGGGGCTTTCGCTGTTGGCCTTTACGGTACCGTTGGTGCTGGTCTTCATTGTCAATATACTCTATTTCGATTTGCCCGATACGGGACGGATGGCCTATTCGGGGTGGCGCTTCCTTGTCACCTTCGGTGGTGCGTTCCTGTTGCTGGCCGGTATGATCTGGGTCGGTATCTGGTTCCCGGCACGCAGGATTGCGAAGATGAATCCGGCAGAGGCTTTACATTATGAATAATAAATAACGAGGAATATGTTCAAACAGTATTTTAAACAAGCCATCCAGATGTTGAAGGAGAATCGCCTCACCAGTGTGATCTCGATCCTTGGAACGGCGCTTTCAATCGCGATGATATTAGTGGTGATCCTCCAGTTCCAAATCAAACTGGTCGGTTTTCGTCCGGAGTCGAACCGTGGCAGAATGCTTTATATCATGGGAATACGGGCGGATTCACGGAATAGTGGAGACCGGAATTCGACCGCTATGTCCGATGGTGTCGTGAAGGAATGTCTTTATCCGCTTCAAACACCCGAAGCGGTGACGGCGATAGCGAGCAACAGAGCGATTGTCTCGTTGCCGAACCGTCAGTTGTTTGAGGAATATGTGATAAAGTATACCGATCCCGGTTTCTGGAAGGTCTTTGATTTTCGCTTCATTTCCGGCAAACCGTTTACGGAGGCGGATTTCAGTTCAGGCCTGCCTTGTGCGGTCATTACAAATACGTTGGCTCGCAAGCTTTTCGGATCGGAAGACCCGATCGGGAAAGAGGTGTTGATGGGATATGTGCCGTATACCATAACGGGAGTGGTGGAAGCTCCGACGCGAGCAGCTAATAGTGCTTACGCAGATGTTTGGGCTCCTTATACCAGCAATACGAATTATGTGAACAGTATGTCGTGCGGAGGTGTCTGCGGTAGTTTCCAAGGGGTTATCCTGGCTCGTTCGGCGAGCGATTTTGATGCGATCCGTACGGAAATCAAGCAAGCGGTCAGCCGTTATAATGCTACCGGTCGTGAGTTTGTCTTAGGGATGAACTTCGTGTTCTCTCGATTGGACGTGGCATTGGGATCGAACGATGTGAACGGAGGTATATTGAAGGGGTGGAAAGAATATTTGACGCAAACGGCTCCTTTGTTGTTGTTCCTACTGTTGGTACCAACCTTGAATCTGACAGGTGTCGTCCAGTCATCCGTCCAGAAACGACGCTCCGAGATGGGGCTTCGTAAAGCGTTTGGAGCGACGAAAGGACGTCTGCTGACACAGGTCTTATGCGAGAATCTGATCATCACCTTGATCGGGGGCTTGATCGGGATCGTCCTGTCTGTAATTTTGCTTCAACTTTGCAAGTCGTTTCTTTTGACAAAGGAAACGGCGGTTACCTTCGAGATGCTTTTCAAGCCTGTCCTGTTCGTTGCTGCCCTCTTTTTCACCCTGCTGTTGAACTTGCTGAGTGCCGGCCTTCCGGCAATCCGGATCTCCCGTGAACAGATTGTGGATGCGTTAAACAATAAATAAACCCAATATAATGATCAAACATATTTTAAAGATAATGTGGAACCAGCGTCGTAGCAACGGCTGGATATTTGCGGAGTTGTTGGTAGTGGCAGCAGTGCTCTGGATGATGGTAGATACGTTCTGGGTGGATTACCGGACCTATCATGCTCCTTTAGGCTTCGATATCGGAAATGTATGGCGTTTTAAGTTAAGTAATTTGGATGTGAAGGCACCTGGTTACGTGCCCGATTCTCTTTACCATTCGTCCGACCCGGAAGACCTGACGCAGTTGATGACTCAGATCCGTCAGAACCCGGAGGTGGAGGACGTTTGCGTCACTTTCTATTCCTGTCCCTATTCGAGTGGTAATTCATGGCGGGAAGTCAAGCCTGTGGATGGCGACACTATCTATGCGGCTCATATGGAGTCATTCCAGATGCGCAACGTCACACCGGAATATTTCCGTCTTTTCCGTATCCGGACAGTCGATGGGGAACCGGTGTATGATAAGGTCGTAGGGCGGCATAACGTGATTGTGATCACACCGGAAATGGCGGAAGGTTTCTATCATGGTGCTCCGGATATTGTCGGCCGTCGTGTGTATCATGGCGGTCATGATCTGTCGTCTGAGATCGCAGCGGTTTCCACTTCCATCCGAACGAATGAGTATGAGCGTTCCGAAGCCTCTTATTTCCAGTGTTTGGAAGGTGAAACTTACAATTCAACCATCAGCAGCTTCGGTGCCAGTAGTGCCGAGTTTTGTGTCCGGATGAAACGTTCTTATACGCAGAACGAGATGAACCTGTTCTTGGATGGAATGGGAGAGAGGTTGAGGGTCAACAATCTCTATGTCTACGGCATTACCCCGATCTCTTCTTTCCGTGAACAGCAACTGAGTTGGAAAGAACGGGAGGCGAATAACAAGATGTCCTTGATGGCCTTTATGCTGGTAAATGTCTTTTTTGGTATCATCGGTACTTTCTGGCTTCGTATGCAGAACCGAAAAGGCGAGATCGGTCTCCGGATGGCTTTGGGGGCTCACCGTATCACGCTGGAACGCTATATGTATACCGAGGGACTTTGTTTACTTGTCTTGACATTGCCCTTGCTAGTCATCTTCGCCTTTAATATGGCTTATATGGACCAGCTCGATTCTTACCGCCAACCACTTACATTTATGCGTTTCCTCATGACTTTCAGTTTCACCTATCTTCTGATGGGTGCCATGATCTGTATAGGTGTCTGGTTTCCGGTACGTAAGGCGATACGGTTGGCGCCGGCGGAGGCATTGCATTATGAATGATGAAAAAACGGACAATGTGTTCAATATCGGACATCTTTTGTTTTGTATAATAATTGATTAATAGCTATTTACTTCTTTGGTATGCAATTTGCCAGTTGGAAGTATATACGAAGAATATAATAACAACGGGCAGCCTCAACCCTGTCCACAACAAACAATAACGATTATGATAACACTTACAAATCTTGAGAAGATCTACCGGACGAAAGAAATTGAAACGGTAGCCCTGGAGAACGTGAACCTGACGGTCGATAGAGGAGAATTCCTGAGTATCATGGGGCCTTCCGGTTGCGGTAAATCTACACTGCTGAACATCATCGGGCTACTGGATGCCCCGACCTACGGTACAGTCGAGATTGCCGGAGTCAACACAATCAATATGAACGACAAGCAACTAGCCGAGTTCCGTAACCAAAAGCTAGGCTTCGTTTTCCAGTCTTTCCACCTGATTAATTCGCTAAACGTGCTTGATAATGTCGAACTGCCCCTTCTCTACCGCAAGGTCAGTGCCAAGGAGCGCCGTGCCGCAGCTGAAGCCGTACTCGAAAAGGTCGGCCTTTCTCACCGTATGCGCCACTTCCCGACGCAGCTCTCTGGCGGCCAGTGCCAGCGTGTCGCCATCGCACGTGCCATTGTCGGCAACCCTGACATCATCCTCGCCGATGAGCCGACCGGTAACCTGGACTCCAAGATGGGAGCAGAAGTCATGGAATTACTCCACAAGCTGAACAAGGAAGACGGTCGTACCATTGTCATGGTTACCCACAACGAGGAGCAGGCAAAACAGACAAGTCGTACGGTACGTTTCTTCGATGGGCGGCAGGTAATGTAAAACGGAATAACACTATTTGTTTAACAAAGAAAGGCCCGATTTCGCAGGGATTGCGAGACCGGGCTTAAACTTCTAAAATGTCATGGATGCATATATGCCGAAGTGTTTATCGCTCGCAACAGGGCTGATAGACAGGTTATGCTTCGTAGCAAACGGACGGGTAAAAATGTAGGCGCTTCCAGCTCCGAGAGCAGCTCCCGCCACTACGTCCCACCAGTCGTGCTTCTTGGCATATGTCCGGCTCCATCCTACATATGAGGCAATCGCATAAGCCGGAATTCCCCATTTCCAGCCATAGCGCCGTTGGATGAACGCAGCTCCCGTAAATGAAACCGAGGTATGCATAGAAGGAAACGAATGTTTGTCGCTACCGTCCGGCCGTTCTTTCTTGATCAGATATTTCAAAGCGTATGTCATACCTATAGTCGAAACTCCTGCTAAAGCGCCTTGCTTCAATCCTTGCCAATCCTGCAACACCAACACGGTGGTTAGGCTTGCTACAGGCGTTATGAACGCCAACACATCACCCGATGTACGGACAGCCTTGCGACTTCCGCTTATCTCAACTTCTTGCGCTTTTCCCGATAAACAAACGAATAATACGAAAATCAGGGTAAGAATTCGTTTCATTTATAGATATGTCTTGTTTACGTTATTTACTTTTTTCAAGAATAAGGCGGCTGATGCGTGCCTGTACCTGCATTAGTGTTACAACGTCAATATTTTCAAAGTCAATATCGATGAGTTTGATTTTGTCTTTTTTAGCCATTCTGTGTGGAGAATGTCCCATTTCCTTTACTAAATCATCAATCATTTCTTTAATTTTTTCCGCTCTTTTCGGATAATTTACTGTGCGTGCCATAATCTCCTGTTTTAATTTTTAATTAATAATGGCACAAATATAAACAAAGAGAATTGTAAAACAATGAAATAAAGGATTATTCTTTTAAATAGTCATTAGAATCCCAGTTTAGGAAAAAAAATAATCGATCCGACTATGGCAGCCGTTATTGCCATAATTAAAACGGCTCCTGCTGCGAGGTCTTTCGTTTTTTTTATTGCTTCGTTGTATTCGGGTGAGACCAAATCTGCCAATGATTCAATGGATGAATTGATTGCTTCGGCCGATAATACGGCTCCGATTACGATCACGACCGCCATCCATTCTGTTTGGGATAAACCGAAAGAAAAGCCGGCTATAATCACGCAAATAGTAGCAAAACAATGTATCCATGCATTGTGCTCTTTTTGTATCAATAAACGGATGCCATTAAAAGCATACCGGAAACTGGCCAGTCGTTTACGAAAAGTGAAGCCGCTGTTTTTCATATTATTTATTGTTTTGAGAGAACGGGACAAAGATATGAATAATACTTCAAAAACGGACACACTGTTCATTTTCGGACACTATTGTTTTGGACATGTTACAGACAATCAGTTATATATCTTTTTGGCATAACTTTTGCCAACGGAAAGTCAAAACATTTATTACGATGAAAAAGATCTATATAGCCATCATTTCTATTCTGTTGTCGGGTACTGGATTGCAGGCACAGGAACAAGATACTGTCAGGCTGACTCTAAAAGAAGCGATCAACTTGGCGCAAATGCAATCGGTGGATGCAGCAGTGGCCTTGAACGAGCTGAAGACTGCTTATTGGGAATACCGTACGCATATTGCCGACCAGTTGCCGGAGATCAACTTCAAGGGAACGCTTCCAGCCTACAGTAAACAGTATACTAAATACCAGCAGTCCGACGGTTCGTACACTTTTGTCCAAAACAATTCGCTCGGCCTGAACGGAGAGATTTCGATCGATCAGAATATAGCCTTGACAGGTGGTAAGATATCGTTGAACTCTTCTCTCGATTTTAACCGGCAGTTGGGGAAGGGGGCTTTCAACGAATATATGAGCGTACCTATCGGGTTGACGCTTACGCAGCCGATTTTCGGTGTGAACGACCAGAAATGGAAAAGGCGTATCGAGCCTGTCCGTTATCAGGAAGCGAAAGCCGCTTATATCGAGAGTGTGGAAGGAGTGACGATCAACACGATCGGCTATTTTTTCAACCTGCTGCTGGCAAATGAAAACTTGCAAATTGCCAGGCAGAACCTTGAAAATGCCGATAAGTTGTACGAGATAGCGGTTGCCAAGCGTAAGATCGGTCATATCTCCGAAAGCGAACTGATGCAGTTGAAGCTGTCTGCCTTGCAGATGAAGGGGAAGCTGACCGAGGCACAATCCGGTCTAAATGCCAATATGTTTCAGCTCCGCGCTTTTTTGGGGTTGAGCGAACAGGAAGTGATCGAGCCGATCCTGCCGGAGTCTGCCCCTTCTTTACGGATGATGTATGAGGTAGTGTTGCAAAAAGCGCAGGAAAACAATTCGTTCGCCAAGAATATTCGCCGTCGCCAGCTGGAAGCTGATTATGAGGTGGCGACAGCCAAAGGAAATCGTCGCAGTATCAATCTTTTCGCCACGATCGGTTATACAGGAAAAGATCATACGTTCGATTCCGCCTATAACCGATTAAAGGGAAATCAGGTGGTGGAAGTCGGCATGACGATCCCGATCCTCGATTGGGGCAAGCGCCGGGGAAAAGTGAAAGTTGCCGAATCTAACCGAGATGTGACTTTATCCAAGATCCGTCAGGAGGAGATCAGTTTTAACCAGGATATTTTTTTGTTGGTGGAAAACTTTAATAACCAGGCCGCTCAGTTGGAGATCGCTCAGGAAGCCGATGCGATTGCTGAGAAGCGCTACAAGACCTCTATCGAGACATTCATGATCGGTAAGATCAATATTTTGGACCTGAACGACGCGCAACAATCGAAGGATGAGGCTAAACAGAAGCATATCCAGGAGTTGTACGACTATTGGAACTACTATTACAATATACGAAGTGTCACCCTTTATGATTTTATCAATGACCGGACTCTTGATGTGGAATTTGAGAAGATCGTAAGGCGATGATCGATTAAATTCCATAAATTTGCAAATCATAAATCATAAATTTGAAATCATACATCAATGATCCTGATAATAGACGATGATGCAGCCGTTCGTTCTTCGTTAACCTTCTTGTTGAAACGGGCCGGGTTCGAGCCGGAAGCTGTTCCAGGACCGGAAGAGGCATTGGCTGTTGTACGCCGGATGGTGCCACAGTTGATCCTGATGGATATGAACTTTACACTGACTACGACCGGTGAAGAGGGGATACAACTGCTGAAGCAGGTGAAGATTTTCCAGCCTGACGTCCCGGTTATCCTGATGACGGCATGGGGATCCATTTCGCTTGCCGTGCAGGGGATGCAGGCAGGAGCTTTTGATTTTGTGACCAAGCCCTGGAACAATCTCGTTCTGCTGAAATCCATCCGTACGGCAATCGAACTGAGCGAACAGAAGAAGGAACTGGAAACACCTTTGAACCGCTTGGATGCCGATAATAAATTTCATTTTGATAAGATCATTGGCCAGAGTGCCCCGTTGATGGATGTGTTGGGGACGGTTTCCCGGATTGCTCCGACCAACGCTTCCGTTCTGATAACCGGCGAGAGCGGAACAGGGAAGGAGCTGATTGCCGAGGCGATCCATACGAACAGCCCTCGTGCGAAAGAGCCGTTTGTAAAGGTCAACCTCGGCGGGCTTTCACAAAGTCTTTTCGAGAGCGAGATGTTCGGGCATAAGAAAGGAGCGTTTACTGACGCTTACATCGACCGTACCGGACGTTTCGAGATGGCAAACAAGGGGACGATCTTTCTTGACGAGATCGGTGATCTCGAACTGTCCTGCCAGGTGAAGCTGCTACGTGTACTGCAAGACCAGACATTCGAGGTTTTGGGTGATAGCCGTCCTCGCAAAGTCGATATCCGTGTGGTTAGTGCGACAAACCGCAACTTGCGCGAAATGGTGGCTGAACGCATGTTCCGGGAAGATTTGTTTTATCGTATCAACCTGATAACTGTTCATCTGCCTGCGCTTCGCGATCGTAAAGATGATATCCCTTTGTTGGCACGTTATTTTGCCGATAAACAATCAGAGATAAACGGCTTGCCTACTGTCCGTTTTTCATCCGAAGCTTTGACCTTCCTGCAAAAACTGCCTTATCCGGGTAATATCCGTGAGTTGAAGAATTTGGTGGAGCGGACGATACTGGTATCGGGCAAGGCTGTTTTGGAGGCCTCTGACTTCGAGGGCCAGTGTCTTCATACGACATTGTCGGCAAAGGCTGAAGGGGCTCCTTCGTTTGAAGGCCTGACATTGGATGAGTTGGAAAAGCAAACGATTCTCCAGGCGCTGAAAACACATGCCGGTAATCTTTCACACGCTGCCACGGCACTCGGTATCAGTCGGGCGGCCCTGTACCGCCGTCTTGAGAAATATGATATTCCTGTAGACAAATAAATCGCCCCGACTGATGAGAATAAAAGGATTGTTTTGGATATTGACTGCATTGCTGTTGTCTGTATTGGCGATTATTACCTATCATGCTTTCTATGGGGAGTCGTCTTTTATGTTCTTTTTCGTGGAAGGGATCGTGATCCTGACAATCATCTATTTGTTTGTGTTCTATAGTCGTATCATCAAGCCTCTTACGATTATAGGGAATGGTATGGATTTGTTGAAGGAGCAGGATTTCAGTTCCCGTCTGAGTCGTGTGGGACAGAAGGAGGCGGATCGTATTGTCGATATTTTCAACAAGATGATGGAACAGTTGAAGAATGAACGCTTGCATCTAAGGGAACAGAACCATTTCCTGGATTTGCTGATCAATGCCTCGCCGATGGGGGTGATTATGTTGAACCTTGATAAGGAAGTCCTTTCGGTCAATCCGGCGGCTCATAAGATGCTGGGAGTTCCTTCCTTGCCGGATATCGTGGGCAAGCGCCTGTCGGAACTGGATTCACCTTTGGCGGCGGAGTTGGAGCCGATCCCCTTGTACGATTCGCAGACAGTCCGCCTGAATGATGCCAATATATATAAATGTACGCATTCATCGTTTGTGGATCGTGGCTTCCATCATTCCTTCTATTTGGTGGAAATGTTGACGCAGGAGGTCTTTAAGGCCGAAAAGAAAGCGTATGAGAAGGTGATCCGTATGATTGCTCATGAGGTGAACAACACGACTGCCGGTATTACTTCTACATTGGACACGCTTGAGGCGACCTTCAGCGAGATGCAGGACACAGAAGATATTTGTGAAGTCCTGCGTGTTTCGATAGAGCGTTGTTATAGTATGAGTCATTTTATCACGAAGTTTGCAGACGTGGTTCGCATACCGGAACCTCAAGCCAAGACACAGCCGCTGAATGCAGTTGTCTTTTCGTGCAAACGTTTTATGGAAACGATTTGCCTGAACCGGAATATCCGGATCGTGATGGATCTGGACCCTATTTCGCCGATTGTCAATCTGGACAATTCACTCTTTGAACAGGTGTTGGTCAACATCATCAAGAACGCTTCCGAATCGATCGACCACGATGGTGAGATTTATATCCGTACCTCCCGTAATCCGGTCTGTCTGGAGATTGCCGACACTGGCAAAGGCATTGACAAGGAAACGGAGGCCAAGCTGTTCAGCCCTTTCTTTTCGACTAAACGTGGTGGCCAGGGCATCGGCTTGATATTTATCCGTGAAGTTCTCCAAAAACACAACTGTTCCTTTTCCCTCAGGACGTATGCGGATGGATTGACGCGGTTCAGGATTTTATTCGAATAAGGATTGGAGTTTGCAAGTAAGTGCAATTATGATGAAAACCCTATGCTTTAGCGGTCGTAACCCTATAGGTTAGCAGTCGTAAGGCATAGGGTTAGCACCCTTAAACCGGATGTCCTGTCTTTTGGAGGATTGCATCCGTTTTGTTATCCGTCTTGCTTATTTGGCTGCATTGATAGCATCCAGAATCTTTTTAGAATTGGCATCGGCTGCGTTCAGAGCGATTGCCTGCTCCAGGTAACCTTTGGCTTTTGCCATTTGAGCATCTGCTTTTTTCTTTTCAGCTGCGTATTTATCAGGATCGGATGTTGCGATCGGGTTGGCATCTGCCAGGATTTTTGCACCTGCATTGTAGAACATAACGCCGAGGCTGTAAAGGGCGTTACCTTTATATTTGGCGTTACCTACAACTAATACGTCTTTAAACAGTTCTTCCGCTTCTTCAGTCTTACCTGCTTTCTGGGCAGCCTGTCCTTTCTTCATGCAATAAGCATACAGAAGTTTTTCGAGATTTGCGTTCTGGGCATTGGCTTTCAGACCTGCTTCGACTGTTGCTGTAAAATCGGCTGCTTTGTCCTGGCTACGCAAAGACATTGCTTTGCCTACATAAGCGTCGTCTGTCTTATAGCCCTTTTGAATGGCCATGTCGTAGAATTTGATGGCATCGTCATACTTTTTAGCATTGTAAGCTGCAAATGCACAGTTAAAGACGCGGCTTTCATCTTCATAGTTCGTAAGTTTTAAGTATTCGCTGTACTTTGCTACAACTTCGGGATAGTTTTTTGCAGTCATGGCTGCGTCCCCTTCTTCGCGCAGTTTGTCTGCGTTCGCATCTTGTGCGAATAAATTGCCTACACTCAGGCAAAAAGCCAGTAATAAGATAATTTTCTTCATGGTGATTAAATGTAATATTTAAATTAGTTCGACTAAGGTAACAAGTGTATTGTAAGGGACAAAGGATTTTGTGTTTTTTTAGATTTATAAAGAAAACGAAAGCGACCTTTTCGGGGCCGCTTTCGTTTTTCATGTTGCCGGATAGGATTATAAACCTTGTCCGTGACAATTCTTATATTTCTTACCGCTTCCGCAGGGACAGGGATCGTTGCGGCCTACGCGTTTTTCGGCGCGAACCGGTTCTTGGCGCGGTTGTTGCGGGGCACGTTCTTCCGGATCGTTGTTACCGGAAATATCGGTCTTTTCAGCACGATATTTACTCATGTCCTGACGGCGTTCGGCTTCTGCTCTTTGGATAGCGATACGCTGACGAGCAGCTTCTTCCATCGCAGCCTGACGGGCCGCCATAGCCTGCTTTTCTTCTTCAGTCGGTTCTTCGCGAACAGGGATCTGACCGCGCATCAGGACGGCAGCAGTCTTACGGTTCATCATATCCACCATGTTTTTGAACAGGTTGTAAGATTCCAGCTTGTAGATCAACAGAGGATCTTTGTTTTCGTAGCTGGCGTTCTGTACCGAGTGACGCAGTTCGTCCATCTCACGCAAATGTTCTTTCCAGGCTTCGTCGATTGTATGCAGGACGATCGATTTCTGGAATGCTTTCGTGATAGCTTTGCTTTCTGTTTCGTAAGCCTCTTTCAAGTTGCAGGAAACATTATACATGCGTTTACCGTCCGTAATAGGGATCATGATGTTTTCATACATTGCACCCTGATGTTCGTAAACCTGTTTGATCACCGGATTGGCAACTTGAGTCATACGTTCCATACGGCGTTTGAACAGTTGCAGCGCTTCGTCGAACAGTTTATCGGCCAGCTTGTCGGCTTTGCCGCTCTTGAATTCTTCTTCCGTGAACGGACATTCCATTGCGAAAGTCTTGAACAATTCCAACTTGAAACCTTCGTAGTCGCCATCGGCATGTTGGTCGACGATTGCAACGGAAGTGTCATAAATCGTATTCAATACGTCCAGACCGATACGTTCTCCCATCAGGGCGTGACGACGGCGGGTATAGATTACGTTACGTTGCGAGTTCATCACGTCGTCATATTCCAACAGACGTTTACGGATACCGAAGTTATTTTCTTCCACCTTCTTCTGGGCACGTTCAACAGATTTGCTGAGCATGCTGTGTTCCAATACTTCACCTTCCTTGAATCCTAATTTATCCATCAGTCCGGCGATCTTCTCGGATGCGAACAGACGCATCAAATCGTCTTCCAGAGAAACGAAGAATACGGAAGAACCCGGGTCACCCTGACGTCCGGCGCGACCACGTAACTGGCGGTCTACACGGCGGCTTTCGTGACGTTCCGTACCGATGATGGCCAAACCGCCGGCAGCTTTTACTTCCTGAGACAGCTTGATGTCAGTACCACGACCGGCCATGTTGGTGGCGATCGTCACCGTACTGCTCTGTCCGGCAGTCGCTACGATTTCAGCTTCTTTCTGGTGCAACTTCGCATTCAAGACGTTATGTTTGATCTTACGCATGGTAAGCATACGACTCAACAATTCGGAGATTTCGACGGATGTCGTACCTACCAGTACCGGGCGTCCTGCTTCGGTCAGTTGGACGATCTCTTCGATTACGGCGTTGTATTTTTCACGCTTCGTCTTGTAGATGCGGTCGTTCATATCGTTACGGGCGATCGGGCGGTTGGTCGGGATTACGACAACATCCAGTTTATAGATGTCCCAGAATTCGCCGGCTTCCGTTTCAGCCGTACCGGTCATACCTGACAGCTTGTGATACATGCGGAAGTAGTTCTGCAAAGTGATGGTTGCAAATGTCTGTGTAGCGGCTTCCACCTTCACACGTTCTTTTGCTTCGATGGCCTGATGCAGACCGTCGGAATAGCGGCGTCCATCCATGATACGGCCCGTTTGTTCGTCAACGATCATGACCTTGTTGTCCATCACGACATATTCGTCGTCTTTCTCGAACAAAGTGTAAGCTTTCAGCAATTGGTTGATCGTATGTACGCGTTCGCTCTTGACGGAATAGTTGGCCAGCAATTCGTCTTTCTTGGCTTGTTTTTCTTCTTCGTTCTGAATATGTTCAAGTTCGGAAAGCTGGGAAGTGATATCCGGCAATACGAAGAATGTCGGGTCGTCGGTCTTGCCTGTCAGCAAGTCGATACCTTTATCGGTCAGTTCGATACTGTTATTCTTTTCGTCGATTACGAAGTACAGTTCGTCTGTCGCTTCGTGCATATGACGCATGTTTTCAGACATGAAGTATTCTTCCGTCTTCAACATTTGGGCTTTTACGCCTTGCTCGCTCAGGAATTTGATCAGCGCCTTGTTACGCGGATATCCCTTGAAGGAACGGTACAGCTGGATAGAACCTTCTTCTACCTCTTTCTGATCGCTGCTTGCCATTTTTTTCTTGGCTTCGATCAGCATCTTGGAACAAAGGTCTTTCTGTGCGTTTACGACTACTTCCACATTCGGGCGGAACTGTTCGAACAACTGCTCTTCACCGCGGGGGATCGGACCGGAAATAATCAACGGTGTACGGGCATCGTCGATCAACACGGAGTCGACCTCATCGACAATGGCATAGTTGTGTTTGCGCTGTACCAGGTCGTTCGGGCTGATCGCCATATTGTCACGCAAGTAGTCGAAACCGAATTCGTTGTTCGTACCGAACGTGATGTCGGCATTGTAAGCAGCACGGCGGGCGTCGGAGTTCGGCTGATGCTTGTCGATACAGTCTACCGACAATCCGTGAAACATATATAACGGGCCCATCCATTCCGAGTCACGTTTTGACAAATAGTCATTTACGGTTACCACATGTACACCGTTGCGAGTCAATGCGTTGAGGAATACAGGCAGGGTAGCCACCAATGTTTTACCTTCACCGGTCGCCATTTCAGCAATCTTACCTTTGTGCAGTACGACACCACCGAACAACTGTACGTCGTAGTGGACCATATCCCAGGTGATTTCGTTACCACCTGCAACCCAATGGTTGTGATAGAGAGCCTTATCGCCGTCGATTTCCACAAAGTCGTATTTGGTAGCCAGATTACGGTCGAAGTCATTTGCCGTTACTTCGATTGTTTCGTTTTCGGAAAAACGGCGGGCCGTATCTTTCATGATGGAGAATACTTCGGGAAGGGATTCTTCCAATACCACTTCCATCTTATCCGTGATGTTCTTTTCGATTTTGTCTACTTCGGCCCAGATCGCTTCACGTTCTTCCAGTTCTTTGTTGTCGATACCTTTGCGCAGTTCTTCCACTTTTGCGCGTTCATCGGCTACATAATCCTGAATACGCTGTTTGATTTCATCAGTTTTTGCACGAAGCTCGTCGTTCGAGAGCTTTTGGATTGACGGATATACGGCCTTAATCTTATCCACATACGGGGTAATTTCTTTCAGGTCACGCTGCGACTTATTGCCGAACAGCTTCGTCATAAATTCATTAAATCCCATAACTTATTAAATTGACAATTGACAATTGACAATTGACAATGCAATTGGCTCTATCAATTGGATGGTTACTATGTTTATTTTGTTTTAATTATATACCAATGGATATTTATTTAGATGAAATTGTCAATTGTCCATTGTCAATTGTCAATTCCCTCAACGGCAGACTGAGGGATGCATTGGGTGGCCTGATCCTCAGCACATGGGTTACCGTAGGGGCTACTTCTGTGGCTTTTACTTCGCGGTAGATGTGTTCCGGTTTGATACCGTTACCCATAAATACCAGCGGGGTTATAACTGCATTATTTCGTATTACTTTTACTTTTGCTTTCGGATCGTCATTGTTGATAGTCCATCCGGGCTGCAACTCGATGATCAGGTCACCACGACTTGAAAGGTGTGTACCGTGCAGGTATTTGGAAGTCTTTTCGTTCCAGTTACCCGTACGAAGGACGTTTTCGGTCGCTACAAACTGTACGCCGCTGAATTCGCGCAGGAATTCGGCAGCCTTTTCTTGTATGACAGCCAGTTCCAGCTTTGCGTCTTCTATCGCTTTGCGGTTCAGGTAGATCTGATTGTTATAGAATCCTTTTACCCAACTTGTATGTTGACCGTAAATAGCCATCAGATACATATTGAGCAATGCGACGCAACGTTTCGGATGGAATTCGCCATTCGTCAACTGCATGCCGTCAGGATATTCTTCTTCACTCTTATAATATCCCGAACCGGTAAATACGATCAGCGTGTTGCTCAGTCCGACCTTCTTGTCAATCTTGTCCAACAACTGTTCCAGATCCTTGTCCAACTGATAATAGGTGTCTTGTATCTCGCGGGTATATTCCTTATGCATATTGCCACGATAGTTGCCTGCATAATAAGTGATGGCAAGCATATCCGGACAGGAACGTGTACCGAAAGCCCCGTATTCGAGGAACTGAAGCGCCAAGCGATTGATTTCCTTATTGATAAAAGGAGAGGTCTTCAGGTTGAAGAAACACTCGTTCGTATTTTCTTTGAATGTGTATTTGAAAGGTATCTCGTCTAATACGTATGGGAATGCGTTGAACTTGTCCGGTGACAAAGACGGTGTCCAAGCCATCTGCTCCAAACGGGCCGACAGGGATTCCGGGCCGTTGTTGTAGCGGTCCACATACCAAGGAAGCCCTTTGTAGTAGGTCGTTGTCGCCCATTTGCCGTTGTAATCGTCCATCCAAAAAGCACCGTTTGCCGCATGTCCAGCAGAAAGGATCGCACTTTCGGGGTTGGGAGCAATGGCATATACGTCACTTCTGCCTTTGGAAGCGATTTTCAGTTCATCTCCGATCGTGGAGCTGATCAGTTTCCGGGGAGAATAATGTTCTTTCGTATAATTGCCGATATAGTCCGGATCATATAAGACCGAAACCTCTTTTTCCTTGTCAAAATCGTAGATATTCTTTCCTGATATTCCGTTGAAATTAGGATTACTTCCGGTAAATAGGGTGGCAAAGGCACTGGCTTCGTCGATGTCAGAGAATTCGAACCGGATGTTGTTATACACCAGTCCTTCATTCATCAACCGCTTGAAACCGCGTTCGCCGAATGTATTATAAAAGTATTCTATATAATCGCCCCGCAACTGGTCGACGGTGATGCACACGACCAATTTGGGCGTGCTTTGTTGAGCCTCCAGATTGGTTGCTGCCAGAATTGCGATAAGCGATGTTAATATTTTCCGTACCCGATGTTCCATATTTTTCTGTAAACGCCATATCCCGAACGGAGCCAAATGCTCATTACCAGCGGGATAAATGCTGTATTTAAATGCTGCGGAATGAAATGCCAGCCAGCCAGCATCAGCGTAAGCGCCGCAAAGTTAATAAAATGATAATAATATGCGGCCTTTCTTAACTTTTTTACTGTAAACAAAATAACAGCTGCCAAGTCAAAAGGTTGCAACCAGATAATATTCCAGTTCGGGCAAACGCATGGATGTGTCGAAACGAAACTCAGGAAAAACAGTACGATTCCTGCTATTCCGGCGATGAGAAACAAGAGGCAATCGACAATCCTGAAATAAGATTTGCGACGCCATTCTATGAACGTGACAGCCAACACGACCAGGAAAAAGGCCCAACAACTGACAAGTGGCGTAAAGAAACCCGTGTCCGGTCTTTCTTCATCGGCAAGCCCGTTTACCAATGTTTTGGTTGAACTTACCAATTTTTTCCGGGAACCGTCTGCGCCGGTAATGGTTGCAGTGCCGAACGCTTCTTTCAGGTAGGGCGGTAGGAACATCATTTCATGGGGAGTCGCGATCCGGTCGGTCGGGCTGCCAAGTGCCAGGTCACACCCGAATGTAAGCCAAGGTTTGTTACGTGTACAATAGTTGATGAGATCGCGGAACGTCTGCTGCTTGAATGGTGCATCATAATCTATTTTTCCATCTGTCTGATTTTCGATAATGGCGGCGGGTCTTGTCGCACAATTGTCAAAAAAGAAATTATAGCGATACACGCGGTTTTCCGGCCGGTTATTAATCATCAAGGCTTCCCATATCCGTGCTTTTCCTGCGGAATCGATATCCAGGATTTGTTCGGTGACTTCGCTCCCCCGCATCTCATATTCGATCAGGAAGTCGCGTGTATATTGCGCTGCGAGTCTGTAATCGGTTTCTCCTTTTGCAAACCGGTAGATGAAGTTGGGCTTTGAGAAGTCGAATATCCCGTAATTAAATACGGTATCGAGTTTTTTCGAGGTATCTCTTACCCGTAAAGCCGTATGTCCGTAAACTGTGTACACTTCGTCTTCCGATGGCGAAACAGTCAACAAGCTGATCTCGGCATCTTTGCTGAGCAACGGATATTGCGCCTGAAGCGAGACGGAAGCGAAGAGTAGCAAAAGTGCGTAAATATATCTTTCCATTTTTTATTCAATTTGCTTTCATGGCACAAATATATAACGATGTGGTGGATATATCAAAATGTCACTGCTATACCGTGAAAATTTATTTTCTACCCCATGAAAATGGAATTACTATAGCGGGTAATATTTTTTAACATATCGATATGAACGCTATTCAGTTCTTTTCTCTGTCGAAATGATAATTAGGAAATAGTTCTTTCAAGGACTCTTTGATAAAAAGATACTTGGATTTTGCTTTTTGAGGGGTGTCTCTTTTATGCTTTTATCTTAATTGCGTATATTTGTGAACGGTTTGGCACGTCTAAAAATGAATACACAAATAAAATCTATTATTCCTAAAAATGAACATCATGAAAAAAATCTCGTTAGCCTTAGCGCTCTGCTGTGCTTCTTTTTATAGCATGGCTGATCAATTGCCGCTTGGGGGATTTGGTTACGGACCGGTGGAAGCACCGACCGGTAAAGAGTGGGAGTCTCCTGAGAACCTGGCTCTGAACAAAGAACAACCGCATGCTTATATTTTCCCTTTCCAGGATGTGGAAAGTGCCCGTAAAGTATTGCCGGAAAACAGTAAATTTTGGCAGTCTCTGGATGGAAACTGGAAGTTCAATTGGGCGCCTGATCCCGATTCACGGCCGAAAGACTTCTATAAGACAGAGTTTGATGTATCCGGTTGGGATAATATTCCGGTTCCTTCCAGTTGGAATATATACGGAGTCCAAAAAGACGGTAGCTTGAAATATGGAGTTCCAATCTATGTGAACCAGCCGGTAATCTTCCAGCATAAAGTGGCGGTCGACGACTGGCGCGGAGGCGTGATGCGTACTCCGCCGACAAACTGGACGACTTACAAGCACCGGAATGAAGTCGGTTCTTTCCGTCGTGACTTCGAGATACCGCAGGATTGGGACGGACGAGAAGTTTTTATCAGCTTTGATGGAGTCGACTCTTTCTTCTATCTGTGGATTAACGGTCGTTATGTGGGTTTCTCCAAGAATTCACGCAATACGGCTAATTTCAACATTACTCCTTATCTCCGTAAAGGAACGAATGTGGTAGCAGCCGAAGTATATCGCAGTTCCGACGGTTCTTTTCTGGAAGCACAGGATATGTTCCGCCTGCCGGGAATCTTCCGGACGGTCGCTCTTTATTCAGCTCCGAAAGTACACGTTCGCGACCTGATCGTGATTCCTGATCTGGATGCTGCTTATAGGGATGGCTCGCTGGCGATCTCGGCTGATGTACGGAATCTGGATAAGAAAGCGGCTAAAGGGTATAAGTTGGAATATACGCTGTATGCCAACAAACTATATTCGGATGAGAACACGAAAGTCGATAATGTGGCTGCTTCGGCAACAGTAGATGTCATAAATCCGGGCCAGACGCAAACTTCGCAGGCTTTATTAAATGTAAAGGCTCCTAACAAATGGTCGGCTGAATACCCGTATCGTTATACGCTGGTGGCGGAGTTGAAAAATGCCAAAGACAAAACGGTGGAAACAGTTTCGACTATAGTCGGTTTCCGCAAGGTGGAAATCAAAGATACGCCGGCTGAAGATGATGAATTTGGATTAGCCGGACGTTACTATTATATAAATGGTAAGACCGTCAAGTTGAAAGGTGTCAACCGCCACGAGTCGAATCCGGCGGTCGGGCATGCCATCACGCGCGATATGATGGAAAAAGAGGTGATGCTGATGAAGCGTGCCAATATCAACCATGTGCGTAATTCACATTATCCGGATGATCCTTATTGGTATTTCTTATGCAATAAATATGGTCTTTATCTGGAAGACGAAGCCAATATAGAGTCGCATGAATATTATTACGGCGCTGCCTCTCTTTCACATCCGGTAGAATGGAAAAAGGCGCATGTCGCACGTGTGATGGAGATGGTTCATGCCAATATCAACAATCCGTCTATCGTGATCTGGTCGTTGGGCAATGAAGCTGGACCGGGGGAAAACTTTGTGGCTGCTTATGATGCGTTGAAGCTGGTGGATAAATCCCGTCCCGTCCAATATGAACGTAATAATGATATAGTGGATATGGGTTCGAACCAGTATCCGTCTATCGGTTGGACGCGTGGTGCGGTGAAAGGTGATTATGATATCAAATATCCGTTCCATATTTCCGAATATGCTCATTCTATGGGGAACGCTTGTGGTAACCTGGTGGATTATTGGGAGGCGATAGAGTCGACAAACTTTTTCTGTGGCGGTGCTATCTGGGATTGGGTGGACCAGTCGATGTATAATTATGATAAAAAGACCGGTAAGCGATATCTGGCGTATGGAGGGGATTTCGGTGATACTCCGAATGACGGTCAGTTTGTGATGAATGGTATTGTGTTTGGTGATCTGGAACCGAAACCGCAGTATTATGAGGTGAAGAAAGTTTATCAGCATATTGATGTGAAAGCGGTCGATGTCCGGAAGGGGCTTTTTGAGATATTCAATAAATACTATTTTAAAGACCTTTCGGATTATGATATAAGATGGTCGCTTTATGAAAACGGAAAGGAGATTCGATCCGACTTGGTTAATTCGGGAACGATCCCTGCTCGTACTAAAGCACAAGTGGCAATACCTGTATCTTTTGATAAACTTAAGAATGATTCCGAGTACTTTGTAAAGGTGCAATTTCTTCTTAAGCATGATATGCCGTGGGCTGAAAAAGGGTTTGTGATGGCGGAGGAACAAATTTTATTGCAGGAAGCCACAGCACGCCCTTCCATCAGTGCCGTGACGGCTTCTGTCGGAAAAGTGCAACTGGATAAATCTGATACTTCGATTAAAACGGTGAGCGGTGATAATTTCGTAGCCAAGTTCGATATGGAGACAGGGACGATCTATAGCCTGACCTATGGAGGCAAGACTATTATAGCTGATGGAAACGGTCCGAAGCTTGACGCTTTGCGTGCTTTTACCAATAACGACAATTGGTTTTATTCGCAGTGGTTTGAACACGGTTTGCATAACCTGCAACATCGGGCAATGAACAGTACGGTATTGGAAAGAAACGATGGTTCGGTTGTCTTGGCCTTTACTATCGAATCGCAGGCGCCGAATGGTGCTAAGATCAAAGGTGGAACTAGCACAGGGAAGAATAGTATAGAGGAACTGACAGATAAGAGATTTGGAGAAAATGATTTCAAATTTACGACAAATCAGATCTGGACCGTTTATCCTGACGGCTCTATCGAATTGCAGTCGAGCATCACTTCTAACCGTCCGAGTCTGGTATTGCCTCGCCTTGGATATGTGATGAAAGTCCCGCAGCAATATACTGGCTTTACCTATTATGGACGTGGTCCGATCGACAACTATGCCGACCGTAAGAGCGGACAGTTTATCGAATTACATAAGAATACGGTGGCTGGTGAGTTTGTGAATTTCCCGAAACCGCAAGATATGGGTAATCATGAGGATGTACGCTGGTGTGCCCTGACCGATCCGGAGGGTGAGGGTGCTGTGTTTGTGGCTGCCGACCGTTTGTCTGTATCGGCTCTTCAATATTCTGCACTGGATTTGATTTTGGCTTCTCATCCCTACCAATTGCCGGTTGCGGGAGATACGTATCTGCATTTGGATGCGGCTGTGACCGGGCTGGGTGGTAACAGTTGTGGACAAGGCGGACCGCTGGAGCAGGATCGCGTCTTTGCCGGACATCATGACATGGGTTTTATAATTCGTCCCGTCGGAAAAGATTTAAACGTTACAGCAAATGTTGTGCCTGCTGGAGAAATGCCGTTGACAATTATGCGTAATCGCGCCGGAGCTGTAGAACTTTCATCGGCTCGTAAAAATGCTGTGATTTGCTATACGATCGACGGGAAAGGAAAAGCGAAGGAGTATGCGGAAGCCATACCTTTTCGTAATGGTGGTACCGTAAAAGCTTGGTTTAAAGATAATCCGAAAATAAATGCAACGGTTTCTTTTAGTAAAATAGAGAGTATCCAGACGGAAGTGGTCTATACAAGCAGCGAAGAGTCCGGTTACGGAGATGCCAAGAACTTGACGGATGGTGATCCGAATACGATCTGGCATACGATGTTTTCTGTTACCGTTGCTAAATATCCGCATTGGGTGGACTTAGATGCAGGTGAAGTAAAACAGATCAAAGGTTTTTCATTCCTTCCCCGTCAGGACGGATCGAATGGTAATATCAAAGATTATTCGATCAGTGTCAGCCAGGATGGTAAAAACTGGGGCGAACCGATCTTGAAAGGTACTTTTGAAAATAACCTGAAGGAAAAGAAAGTGTTGTTCGATCAGCCGGTCAAAGCCCGCTATATCCGTTTTACCGCATTGAGCGAGCAGCGCGGACAGGATTTTGCGTCGGGTGCAGAATTGATGATTTTAGCTGATTAATTGAACTTTATATTATATAATGGAACAGGAAAGGAAGTCATTCCTTTCCTGTTTTTTATACTTTGTGCCTTCGATATGTCTGTTATCTCATCATTTTTGTTTTTCTTTGCGGAAAAATTCAGACACGTGAATCTCATTATAGAACAAGGAAACACATCATCGAAGGTGGCTGTATACAACAAGAGGCATATGGAGGCTTCTTTTGTGTTTAAGAAATTCGACGTGGAAGTCATCTCTTCTATCTTTAAGAAATACCCGCTGACAAAAGGGATATTCTCGACAGTGATAGATAAAGATGGCGAATTGGTTACGTATTTGGAAAACAATCTTCGGAATTTTGTGTTTTTGGACGAAACTGTATCTCTTCCGATCAAGGTGCAATATAAAACGCCTAAAACATTGGGCAGAGACCGGTTGGCTGCCGCTGTCGGGGCCAATTACCTACAACCCGGAAAGGATTTGTTGGTGATTGACGCCGGAACAGCTATTACGTATGAATTGATCGATGCTTCCGGCTCTTATTTAGGGGGGAATATTTCGCCTGGAATGACAACACGGTTTAGGGCATTGAACCAGTTTACAAAGAAATTACCTTTGGTGGTCGAACAGGAGAACATTCCTCTGGTCGGAACGGATACGGAAACAGCCATTCAGGCTGGAGTAGTAAATGGTATAGTGTGCGAGATGGATGGGTATATCGAAATGCTTCGGCTAAAATATCCTAACCTTTTGGTTTTTTTAACAGGCGGTCATTCGTTTTATTTTGAAAGACGACTAAAAAACTCCATCTTTGCAGACATTAATTTAGTGTTGACAGGATTAAACAGAATCTTAGAGTATAATGTTGAAGATTAATAAGGTACTAATAACAAGCGTTCTTATATTCATACTGTTGCCTTTGATGGCGCAAAACAATACAAACTCGCCCTATACTCGTTTCGGGTATGGTGATTTGGGAGAACGTTCGTTCGGCGCAGGTCGAGCCATGGGCGGTGTAGGTTACGGATTACGTTCGCCAAAACAAATAAATCCGATGAACCCGGCATCGTACAGTTGCATGGACTCCCTGACTTTTCTCTTTGATTTTGGTGTTGCCGGTCAGTTGTCATGGTTTGATGACGGAAATGCCCGGCAGAACGATATCAACGGAAATGTGGAATATATCGCGATGCAATTTCCGATTCATCGCCGGATAGCCTTGAGTGTCGGTTTGTTGCCTTATTCTTATGTCGGTTATAAATTTGGTACTTTGCGTAACGATCAAGGAGTAACATTTACAGAAACTTATAACGGTTCGGGCGGTTTGAGTGATTTATATGGAGGTATCTCTATAGATATCTGGAAAAAGCGTTTAGCTGTGGGAGCAAATTTCGGCTTTCTGTTTGGGAATATCAAACATGAACAAGTTGTGATCATGAGTGGTGAAGGAACAGGAGCATATAATACGAATCGTAACCAGGAATTGAGGGTACGTGACTTGAAAATGGATTTCGGATTGCAATATACGCATCCGTTAAGTAAAACGGAGAGTGTGACGTTAGGGCTTGTTTTTTCTCCTAAAAAGAGTTTGCATGCAAAATCCTATCAATTGACTCAGTCCTATACTTCTTCCGGATCGGATGGAGAAGTGCTTCAATCTGATACGATTAGTGGGAAAGCGTTTGCGCTGCCTAATTCGTATGGAGTGGGCCTTTCTTATGTAAAACAAAATAAATTAACGTTAGCAGCCGATTTTTCCTATGAAGATTGGGGAAAAATGCTTTACTTTGGGGAAAAAGGTAATTTCAAGAATCGTTACCGAGTAGCGGTAGGTGGCGAATATATACCGGATTATATGCGCAAATCATATTTCAGCCGGATTCGTTATCGTGCAGGTGTTCATTATGGCAATTCTTATTTGCGTATGAACCGGACAGATGCCAACCCTTCCGGAGACGGTTATAACGAGATCGGAGCAAGTCTCGGTCTGGGGTTACCGTTGATCGATAACCGTTCATTGATTAATATATCGTTTGAGTATGTGAAAAAGAAACCGGAAGTGAAGATGAACATGATTGATGAACAGTATTTCCGTTTTACTGTGAATTATACGTTCAATGAAGCATGGTTTATGAAATTTAAGGTCGATTAACTAAATAGTTAACTTTAATAGAAATAAATATGAAGATCAAAGTATTATTGTTGGCTCTCGGATGCTCTATGATGTCGTTCGGAGCTTATGCACAAAAAGGTGTGGATACTGGTACTCCGTTCGGTTCTGGTGAAGATAGCGTACGTTGTATTACCAATATCAGCTTGTTTGTCCCTTACGCCAAAGCAGGGAATTTCAAGGATGCTTATGAATTCTGGCATCAGGCTTATACCGAATGCCCGGGAGCTCATAAGGATATCTACTTGTATGGTGTGAGAATCATGGACTGGAAAATCAATACCGAGAAAGATCCGGCTAAGAAAGCTGCTCTTATCGATGACTTGATGAAGGTTTATGATACACGTGTGAAATATTTCGGTAATGACCGGAAGTATGGTAAGGACTGGATTGTTGCTCGTAAGGCTGCTGATTATATCCGTCTTAAGGGAGATAATGCAGATCCGAAAGTGTATTATGCTTGGTTAGGTGAAGTGATCAATGAGTTTGGTGAAAACTCTGAAGCAATGGGGGTATCCTTGTATATGATGGGATCTCACCGTCAATTGTTGGCTGATCCTAATTTCAAAGAAACTTATTTGGAAGACTATTTGAAATGTTCCAAAATCATTGCAACTCAGTTGGCTGCAGCTCAAGCAGCAAATAATGAAAAAGAAGTAAAGAACCTGACTACCTACAAGTCTGCCATCGATGGCGGTTTTGCAGGAAGTGGTGCTGCTGATTGCGAAACATTGCAGAATATGTATGCTTCCAAAGTTGAAGCAGCAAAGGACGATCTGCCTGCATTGAAAGAAATCGTATCTCTGTTGAGACGTGTTCGTTGCCAGGAAATCGATGCTTTCTATACTGCTGCAGGTTATGCTTATAAACTGGAACCGAGTGCGGATGCCGCTCTGGGTATTGCAAAACAGGCTGTAAAAGCTAAAGATTATGATAAGGCTATTCAGTATTTTGAAGAAGCTGCCAATATGGAAACGGATGCTGTTTCAAAGGCTGAAGACTATTATCTGATCGGTGTACTGTTGTTCGAACAGAACAATATGTCAAAAGCAAGACAATATTGCCAGAAAGCAATCGAAACCAATCCTGATTACGGTGCACCGTACATTCTGATCGGTAACATGTATGCTAAATCTGCAAAATCTATCTATCCGAATGATGCCGTTTTGGCGAAAACTGTTTACTATGCAGCTATCGATAAATTTGAAAAGGCAAGACAGGTAGACCAGAATGTAGCAGAAGACGCTGGTAAATTGGCTAATACTTATCGTGCTCACCTTCCTTCTACGGAAGAAGTTTTCATGCACCCGGATCTGGAAAAAGGAAAAACTTTCAAAATCGGGGGCTGGATTGGTGAGACTGTCACAATCAGATAATTATGATTAAGAAGCGTTTTCTTTGTAAAACGAACGAGCAAGGCATAACAACTATCTTAGTGGTAGTTGTTATGCTTCTTTTATTTACTGCCTCTTGTAATGGCGATAACAAGGAAGTTGTTGTGGTTGCTTTCGATCCCGAAACAACTTATACACTGAGGACTACTGATTATACTACTCAGTTCTCCGATTCGGGAATTACGCGTTATCGTGCTACCGCTAAAGAATTTTTGAAATTCGATAAAGCAAAAGAACCGTTCTCGTATTTTCCAGAAGGTATTTATGTGGAGAAATTCGATACCTTGTTTAATATTGAAGCAAGTCTTAAAGCTGATACGGCTTATAACTATGAGAAGAAAGGACTATGGAAACTGATAGGTAATGTGAAGGTTGAGAATCTGGAAGGGAAAAAATTTGAAACTTCCTTACTTTTTTGGGACCAGAAAGAAGAAAAAGTCTATTCTGATAAATACATTCGGATACAAGAAGAAGATAAGATTATAACAGGTGTCGGATTCGAGTCAAATCAGAATATGACTCAATATAAGATATTTAATTCTCAGGGGATATTCCCAGTCAGTGAATCGGCAACGACCGATTCGACCCCCAATACTGTTCCGGCAGATTCTGTACCCGTAGCCGTCAATCCTGCTACAGCAACTGTTCCGCAGAAGCAGCCGGTACAAATGGAAAAAGCGGCTCCACAGAAATTGGTGCCGGTCGAGATGGATGAAAAGAAGTAATGGGCGCACTTACATACATATTAATATCATTGGCTTTTTCTGCGTTCTTTTCAGGAATGGAGATCGCCTTTATCTCTTCCAATAAGTTACGTTTCGAACTTGACAAAAAGGAAAAAAGCCTAACGAGTAAGATTCTGGATGTATTTTACCGGAACCCGCATCAGTTTATATCTACAATGCTGGTCGGAAACAATATTGCGTTGGTGGTCTACGGTTTGCAGATGGCGATTATACTGGAACCGTTTATTGCGCATTTGGTAAATAACGAGGCACTGATTGTTTTGATTCAGTCTATAATCTCGACTATCCTGATATTGTTTACCGGAGAATTTATTCCAAAGACTGTTTTTAAATTGAATCCGAACTTTTCGCTTACGTTATTTTCGGTGCCTTTGTTAATCATATATGTTGTTTTGTATCCGATTTCTAAATTTTCTTCTTTGCTCTCTTTCCTGATTCTGAAAATTGCAGGTGTAAAGAATGTGACCGGTTCGACGCAGCGGGCATTGGGTAAAGTCGACCTTGATTATTTTATTCAGCAGAGTATTGAAGATGCGCCTCAAAATTCAGATATGGATACGGAGGTGAAGATTTTTCAGAATGCACTTGATTTCTCGAATGTGCGTTTGCGTGATTGTATTGTTCCCCGTACGGAAATTGTAGCTTGTGATAAGACGGCTACTCTTGAGGAATTGCGTTCCCGTTTTATAGAGACGGGACTTTCCAAGATACTTGTTTATAACGAAAATATAGATGATATTGTCGGATATATCCATTCTTCGGAAATGTTTAAAAACCCGGATGACTGGACACTGAGTATCCGGAGCGTCTCGATCGTTCCCGAAACGATGGCAGCCAATAAATTGATGAGAGTCTTGATGCAGGACAAGAAAAGCATGGCTGTCGTGGTGGATGAGTTCGGAGGAACTTCGGGAATCGTAACCTTGGAAGACCTGGTGGAAGAAATATTCGGAGAGATAGAAGACGAGCATGATATCAAGTCGTATGTCGCCAAGAAGGTGGAAGATGACGAGTATCTGTTGTCCGGTCGTATAGAGATCGATACGCTGAATGAGAAGTTTGACTTGGAATTGCCGGAGTCGGACGATTATGTGACGATTGCCGGTTTTATATTGCATTTTTATCAGAAATTTCCGAAGTTGAATGAAACGGTTGTAATCGATAAATATTCTTTTAAAATCATAAAAGTGACAGCTACGAAAATCGAATTAGTTCGTATGAAAGTAGTGAGTTAATTAAAAAAAGAGCATAAAAAGATGCAGCAATCTCTTTTTTTCGTATCTTCGTGCCCTTAAAATGTAGAATAATAAACTTTAAAATAGATAAAGATAAATGGCTACGCTGGAAAAAATCAGAAGCAAAGCAGGACTGCTGGTACTCGTTGTGGGGGTGGCATTGTTCGCTTTTATCATCGGTGACTTTTTGAACTCCGGTTCTACTTATTTCAGACAATCGCAGGAGAAGGTTGCGGAAGTAGACGGAGAAGTTATTAAAATTCAAGAATTTCAGGATCGTGTGGACGAAATGACTGAAATGTACAAAATGCAGACAGGTTCCACTAGTCTGCCCGAAGAATACCAGACTCAAATCCGTCAGTCTGTATTCGATGGTATGGTACAGGATATCGTTTTGAATGAAGCAACTTCCGAATTAGGAATGGGAGTAGGTCCTGAAGAACTGTTCGATATGGTTCAAGGTGAAAACATTTCTCCGATGATCCAACAGATGCAGATGTTCGTGAATCCGCAGACAGGTGCATTTGACAAAACTGCATTATTAAACTTTTTAAAGACTATCGACGATGATAATATCGCCAATTATCCTGCTGACCAGCAGGCGCAGTTGTTGCAGGCTCGTCAGTTCTGGATGTTCTGGGAAAAGAATATCAAACGTCAGCGTCTGGAACAGAAATATACGACTTTGTTGAGCAAGGCTGTTTCAGCCAACAAACTGGATGCAAAAGATGCTTTCGACGGTTCGGCTGTAAGTTCTGATATCGTTTATGCAATGCAATCTTATGCTTCTATTCCTGATTCTACAATACAGGTAAGCAAGAGTGACATCGAAAAGCTGTACAATCAGCGTAAAGAGTTGTTCAAGCAGAAAGAAGGAAAAGTAATCAAATATATTGCTGTCGACATCCGTCCGAGCAAAGAAGATTACGACAAAGCAAGTGCGGAGATCGAAGCATTGAAGAGTGAGTTGGCCACTTCTGAAAAAGTGGCTGATTTGGTGACGGAAAATTCTGAAATACCTTATATGGATGCTTTCTTTACAGAGAATGCATTAGACCCTGAAATGAAGCAATTTGTAAAGACTGCAAATGTTGGTGACGTATACGGTCCTGTTTTTGAAAACGATAAATACAGATTGTTTAAGTTGGTCGATAAAACCGTTGCTCCTGACTCTGTGAAGGTCAGTCATATTATGTTGGCAAATACAGGCGATGAAGCTGCTATCAAAGCAAAAGCCGATAGCTTGTTGAACGTATTGAAGAAAGGTGGTGACTTTGCTGCCTTAGCAAAGGAATATTCGGCTGACCAAGCTGCTGAAAAGGGAGGTGAACTGGGTTGGTTTACTGAAGCGACAGCTTTGAGAGGTGTAAATGATGATTTCAAAAAAGCTGTTTTCTCGACTCCGGTCAATGATTATTCAATTGTAAAATCTTTGTATGGTACACATATCATCAAGGTTACCGATAAGACTGCAAATGTTGACAAATATAAAGTGGCAGATATCGATATGACCGTATCGCCGAGTACAAAAACTTATGGTAACATTTATAATGAATTGAACCAGTTCATTTCAAAGAATCAGAATATGGATAAATTGGATGATGCCGCTAAAGAAGCCGGTTACAACCTGTTGTCTAATGTGACAGTAACTGCTAACGACCAGTTGCTGGGTTCTATCAAGAATTCGCGTCCGGTAATCCGGTGGGCGTTCCAGAACAGCAAAGGTGATATTTCTGAAATTTTCGAATGTGACGATAAGTTTGTGATTGCTGCTATTCAGGGTACGTTGCCGGAAGGTTACCGTTCTTTGGAATCTGTAACTCCAATGTTGAAATCAGAGTTGATCGCCCAGAAGAAGGGAGAAAAGATCGTGCAGGAGCTGTCTGCTAAGAATTTGAGTTCTGTCGATGCTTATGCTCAGGCTATGAATTCTTCTGCAGATTCTGTTAAGTTCGTTAGCTTTGCAACGCGCCGTATCGCAGGTATCGGTGTTGAACCGAAGTTGAATGCAATGGTTTCCTTGGCTCAGAAAGATCAGCTGAGCGCTCCGGTTGCCGGTAACAACGGTGTATATGTATTTAAGGTATACGAACAGAACAAGGATGCCAAGAATTATGACGAAGCTGCCGAAATCAAAACATTGGATGCTTCTAACGCTTACCGTTTCGGTTTCCAGGCTATCCAGTCATTAGTTAATAAAGCTGATGTAGAAGATAACCGTATCCGCTTCTATTAATAGTTGAACTGTTGTGGCAGCCAGATACTGCCAATTCATCATAGGAAACCGCCAATCGACTGCGATTGGCGGTTTTTTTGTATCTTTGCATGAAAGAAACAGAAGAAGGATTATGAGTGAGAAAAGACGTTTATTGGGAATGACTTTAGAAGAACTGAAAGGCGTGGCTTCCGAAGCTGGACTTCCAGGTTATGCAGCCAAGCAGATAGCTGACTGGCTGTATAAGAAAAAAGTTACTTCTATAGCAGCGATGACGAATATTGCCGCGGCAAAACGCACCTTGTTGGAGGAAAGCTTTGAGGTGGGAGCCGTGCCTCCTTCCGATTTGATGAAGTCGGTGGATGGAACGATCAAGTATTTGTATCCTGCCGGTCCCGGTAATTTTGTTGAGTCTGTGTATATCCCGACGGAGGACAGGGCGACATTGTGTGTCTCTTCCCAGGTAGGGTGTAAAATGAATTGTCTTTTCTGTATGACTGGCAAGCAGGGTTTTACCAAGAACTTGTCAGCTAACGAGATCCTGAACCAGATACAATCCTTACCGGAAACGGAGGAACTGACCAATATCGTTTTTATGGGAATGGGGGAACCATTGGACAATGTGGATGAGCTGTTTAAAGTATTGGAAATCCTGACTGCTCCTTACGGATATGCATGGAGTCCGAAGCGAATCACAGTTTCGACTATCGGAGTTGCCAAAGGATTAAAACGGTTTCTTGAAGAGAGCGAATGCCATTTGGCCGTCAGCCTGCATTCCCCTTATCCGGGCGAACGGCTCTCCTTGATGCCGGTTGAAAAGGCTTTTCCTGCGCGTGATATTATCGAGACGATCAAACAATATGATTTTACGCACCAACGCCGTATTTCGTTCGAATACATTGTTTTTAAAAATTTGAATGATGATCTTCAACATGCGAAGGCTTTGGTTTGTTTATTAGATAAAGTCCCTTGCAGAGTCAACCTGATCCGTTTTCATGCAATCCCCAATGTGTCGTTGGAAAGTTCGGACTTGGCAAGAATGGAGGCGTTCCGGGATACGTTGAATGCAGCTGGCATTGTTTGTACGATCCGGGCATCACGAGGAGAAGATATATTTGCCGCATGCGGGATGCTTTCTACAGCTAAGAAACAACAAAAAGAATAGAAATGGTATCTTTTGAGGGAAAAGAAGCTATATTTGTATAACAAAAAAATTAAACGGGTATGAAAACACATTCTTTATTGATCAGCTTTTTAGTGCTTCTTATCATGATGGGAGCATGTAGTTCGGGCCCGGTGATGAGAAATGCTACCGGTTTCGCCTATGAAATTGTTGTGACGATGGATAAAGCTGACTGGGATGCTCCTGCCGGAAAGGCTATCAAAGCCGAACTGACTTCCGATATTCCGGGACTGCCACAGTCCGAACCAGCCTTTAAGATCACCTATGCGACTCCTGACCAGTTTAACGGTCTGTTAACGTATGTACGCAATGTTTTGATTGTTAAGATAGATAAGTCTCAGTATACGAAAGTTTCACTGAACTATGAGAACAATCGCTGGGCGAAAGGCCAGGTTGTGATGACGTTGACAGCTCCTGACGATGCAGCCATTCTTGAATACGTAAAGGCTCATCCACGGAACATAGTGGATTTTTTTACCAAATGTGAAAGAAACCGTACGATCGAGCAATTGGAGAAAGAACACAGTCCGGTGGTTATGGATCATGTGAAGGACCGCTTTAACGTTATGTTGAGTGCTCCGGCAAACATGACTTATTTCCGTGACACGACCGGCTTTTTCTGGGCTTCCAACAATGCTAATACTGGACGTACGGATATTGTCGTCTATGATTTTCCATATAAGGATGCCAATACTTTCACAGCCGACTATCTGATTGCAAAACGTGACTCTGTTATGAAGCTGAATATGCCGGGAACGTTTCCGGGATCTTATATGGCTACGGATACAGCATGGGTGACTTATACTCCGACAACGGTAAATGACAAATATTGTGGTGTGCTGCGTGGTTTGTGGCATATGAAAGGTGATATGATGGGCGGTCCGTTCGTTAGTCATGCACGTTTGGACGAAAAGAATAATCGGGTTGTAGTCGTTGAAGGCTTCGTATTCGCCCCAGAGACGGATAAGCGCAATTTTATCCGTCGTGTCGAATCTGCATTGTATACTTTGCGCCTGCCTGGTGAATTTGAAGAAACACAGGTGGAGAAACTGGATGTTCCTGAAGAGAAATAACAAAAAATTATGATTTATAGTAGAGATGGGATAAATCATAAATCATAAATCAAAATATATGGAAGAACGATTGGTTAAGGTGGGCATTACCCACGGAGATATAAATGGTATCGGTTACGAGGTGATACTGAAAACATTGTCGGATACTCGTATAACCGAACTTTGCACGCCGGTCATTTACGGTTCGTCGAAGATCGCCGCTTATCACAGAAAGGCCTTGGAGCTGCCCGCTGTAAATTTGAGTATCATTGCACAGGCTGAAGATGCCGGAGTAAACCGGGTGAACGTTATCAATTGTGTGGATGACGAGACTAAAGTTGAGTTGTGTCAATCTACAACTGTTGCTGGCGAAGCCGCTTATCTGGCTCTGGAGGCTGCCGTTACCGACTTGAAACGTGGTGCGGTGGATGTATTGGTAACAGCTCCTATCAATAAACACAATATACAGAATGAACAATTTCATTTTCCCGGTCACACAGAATACCTGGAGCAATGTTTCGGAGGTTTGGGAAAAAAGGCATTGATGATTCTGATGAAAGATAATCTTCGTGTTGCGCTGGTGACGGGACATATTCCATTGGCCCAGGTCGCATCAAAGATTACTGTTGAAGATATTGTGTCCAAATTGCGTATTTTTAATCAGTCTCTTAAGCAGGATTTCGGAATCGTGCGTCCTCGTATAGCAGTCCTTTCATTAAATCCGCATGCTGGAGATGCCGGATTGTTAGGTAAGGAGGAGGAAGAAATAATTGTCCCGGCTATCCAGGAAGCAGAGAAGAGGGGGGTGATGTCTTTCGGACCGTATGCTGCTGATGGCTTCTTTGGTTCGCAAATGTACGATAAATTCGATGGTGTACTGGCTATGTATCACGATCAGGGTTTGGCTCCCTTTAAAACGTTGGCGATGGATGATGGTGTTAATTATACGGCAGGTTTATCGATCGTACGGACTTCACCGGCTCATGGTACGGCTTATGATATTGCCGGTCAGAATGTAGCCTCTGAAGAATCTTTCCGTCAAGCTTTATACGCTGCTTTGGATATTTACCGGAACCGTACTCGTTATCGGGAGGCTACAGCCAACCCGCTACGCAAGCAGTATTTCGATAAGGGAGGCGACAATGAAAAGCTCGACCTGACCAAAGAGGAAGACGAATAACCGGAAGTTCGGAAATCATTTAAATCAAAAAGCCATTTCTTACTTTACGAACAAAGTTGGAAATGGCTTTTTGTTTTTTGTCCGTAGTAGAAAAGTAAAAGAGGGGTGTTTTTTGTTGTAAGTTCCTGTTTAATCGTTTGTTAGTTGGAGTTATGTCATTCTTGTATTTTACTTAAATATATAATTGTGGATATGAGGCGGAGAGGGAGAATGCCCAAACTGAATCAGGGACAGTCCTTTTTTTCGCCATTTTTTTTTTGAAAGGAAAAGTTTGTGTAAGTTTGCGGTTTCAAAAGGATATTAAGTATTATGTTTAAGGATAAAACGATTGTATATACATCAGGGACATTCGATATGTTCCATTACAACCATCTTCGGATGATAAACTATGCCCGCAGCCTTGCGGATATTTTGATTGTAGGGGTGAGTACGGATGAATTGGTGTCTTCTTATAAGGCGAAGCCGATCATTCCTTTTACAGAGCGTCTGCAAATTATCGAAGCATTGAAGACTCCCGATATTGTCATTCCACAACATACGTTGGATCATTCCGAAATAGTCAAAAAGCTGAATATCGACGCTTTTGTTGTGGGGGACGACTGGTATGGCAAGTATGATTATTTGAAGGACTTGGGCGTACAGGTGTTCTATTTCCCTTATGGGACGGGAGTGTCCTCTTCCAACTTGAAGAAAACGATCCATGATTCATACGAAGCGAATTTGAAGTCTCAGCGGCAGTCCAAACCTGAATCTGTTAAAGGCTTCGGTGAAAAAGAATAAGGGTGATGATGGAAAAATGGGTATTGATTACCGGAGGAACGAAGGGGATAGGCAAAGCGGTTGCAGAATGTTTGGCAAAAGCCGGTTACAGCCTGATTTTGACTTATGCCTCGGATGAAGATGGGGCTTTTCGGGTGGCAGACGGTTTGCTGCAACAATACAAAGTGAAGGTTCGTACGTTTCAGGCCGATATTTCCGACCGGGAGTCAATCGAAAAAATAGAATCGTTTTTAACCGAATGCTCTATGCGCTTGGATGCGGTGATCTTTAATGCCGGCTTGACCTGCCGTGATCCGTTTGAGGAATTGGATATGGCGGAATGGGAACGAGTGTTTTTTGCCAATGTGCATTTCCCTGTCTTCCTGTTGCAACGTATTGTCGGTTTGATTAATAAGGGGGGAAGTATTGTTTTTACCGGTTCCTTGATGGGAATACAGCCCCATTCGGTTTCGCTGGCGTATGGAGTGACGAAGAGTGCCGTGCATGCGTTGGTGAAGAATATGGTGAAGTTCCTGGTTCCGTACGAGTTGCGTGTGAATGCCGTGGCTCCCGGTTTTGTGGATACCGAATGGCAGAAAACGAAACCGGCTGAAATACGTCGTAATATAGAGAACAAGGTTTCATTAGGGCGTTTTTGTGATCCGGAGGAACTGGCGGAAGTTTATAAAATGTTAGTAGAAAATAGTTATTTTAATGGCGAAGTGATCGTCGTCGATGGCGGTTATTCGTATAAATAGAAAATAAATGAGCGACTTGGATAAAGAGTACGAGGCTTCGTTGAAGTCGATAGAAACAGAAAACAAGATTGACCGGATTTTTTATCGTCCTATCGGCTTTCGTATCGCCCGTATGTTAAAGGGTACAGGTATTACGCCTAATATGGTGACTGTTGTGTCTATTTTTGTAGGGGCGGCAGTCGGTTTCTTTTTTTATCATGATGATCTGATTTATAATGTTTGCGGTATCCTGTTGCTGGTGTTTGCAAATATTCTGGACTGTGTGGACGGGCAGTTGGCCCGCCTGACGGGGATCAAATCGGCGATCGGCCGTATTTTGGATGGTTTTGCCGGAGATATCTGGTTTACGTGTATTTATGTCGCTTTCGCCCTTCGTCTGTCTCATGACTATGGAACGGACTGGTTCTTCGCATTGGCGGTTCTTTCCGGTTTGTCACATTTGGTGCAGGCGAATATTACAGACTACTACAAGACACTTCATTTATATTTCATCAGCAAGGATAAAGGTGCGGAGTTCCAGTCGTTGGAACAGGTACGTGCCCGCCATAAGGAAATGAAGTACGGTATCAATAAATTCTTCTATTTCCTCTATCGTGGTTATACGCTTTTGCAAGTGAAGGCCACTCCGTCCTTACAGGGGATGCTTCGCAGTTTGCATGAGCGGTATGGAGATGATATTCCGGAAGATATCCGTATCCGTTTCCGCAAGCAGAGCAAGGAGCTGATGCACATGATAGACCTTTTGACTTTTAACGGACGTACGATCGTAATGTTCGTCGTGGTTTTGGTCGGTGAGGTCTGGGTTTATTTCTTGTATGAGATAATTGTGTTGAACATCGTTTTGCTGCTTGCCATGAGAAAGCACGAACAGATGTGTGCAACATTCTATAAATAAGAATTTATGAAAGAGAGCGTAGTAGACATACATGATTTACAGGAAGCTGCCCCGTTCTTTAAAAGTAGTTTCGGTACTTTCGTGGGGAAAGTGCTGATCAAATGGTTGAGTATCGATAAGGTAAACAAGGCCCATGCCCATAACTGCCATTTACGGGGAGCGGAGTTCACAACCGCCTTGCTGAATGACCCGTTGATCAATATCAAATATAATCTGCGTAACGCCGAGGTACTGGACCATCTGCCCGAAGGTGCTTTCGCCACTGTTTCGAATCATCCGATCGGATCGATAGACGGGATTATGCTGATCGATATATTCGCTTCACGTCGTCCGGATTTCAAAGTGATGGTAAACGGCGTATTGACTAAAATCGGGGCTATGGGAGATAATTTCGTATCTGTCAAGCCTGACTCTAATAATCAAGGAGCTAATCTGAAGAATATAAACGGGGTCCGTATATCCCTGCAACAGCTGAAAGAAGGGCATCCGATGGGTTTTTTTCCTGCCGGGGGAATCTCGATGTATAATAAGAAGACTAAGAAGATACAGGATTTACCCTGGACGCACAGCGTGATTCGTCTGATCCGGAAAGCCAAAGTGCCCGTGTATCCTGTTTATTTTGATTTCCTGAATTCCGGTTTTTTCTATTGGCTGGGTCGGATCGACTGGCGTATCCGTACGTTGCGCATACCGGCCGAGGCCTTTAATAAGCGCGGGCGTACAGTCGACGTTTACATCGGCGAGCCTGTTTCTCCAGAAGAAATCCAAAATATTGTCGATGACAAAGACCTGGCTGAGTTTTTATATCAACGGACGTACGCAGCTAAAAAATAACAAACCTGTATAGAAACCGCCTTCAGATTCGGTTAATTGGATTAAGATTTGTAATTTTGGCAGATAAAACTGAAATAATTACAGATAGTAGAAGAAATATGATAAAGGTTGATGTGCAGCAGATAAAACAGCGTTTTGGAATTATTGGCAATAATGCCGGGCTGAACCGGGCTATTGATGTTGCTCTACAGGTCGCTCCAACAGATTTGTCTGTGCTGATTACCGGTGAAAGTGGTGTCGGTAAAGAAACTTTTCCTCAGATTATACATCAGAACAGCCCGCGTAAACATGGACAATATATAGCAGTGAACTGTGGTGCCATTCCCGAAGGCACGATCGACTCGGAATTGTTTGGACATGAAAAAGGCTCTTTTACGGGAGCGTTGTCCGACCGTAAAGGCTATTTCGAGGTGGCGGATGGCGGGACGATCTTCCTGGATGAGGTGGGAGAGTTACCCACTCCTACACAGGCACGTTTGTTGCGTGTCTTGGAGACGGGAGAGTTTATCCGTGTCGGTTCATCCAAAGTCCAAAAGACAAATGTCCGTATTGTCGCGGCGACGAATGTCAATCTGACGCAGGCCGTAGCAGAAGGAAAATTCCGTGAAGATTTGTTTTACCGTCTGAGTACGGTGCCTATTCAGGTTCCTCCCCTGCGCGAGCGTGGTGAGGACATCATCTTGCTTTTCCGGAAATTTGCCAGCGATTGTGGGGAGAAATACCGGATGCCGCCGATCCGTTTGGATGAGGAAGCCCGTCAGTTGATGCTTTCCTATCGTTGGCCGGGAAATGTCAGGGAACTGAAAAACATAACGGAACGTATTTCTGTTATCGAGGAAAATCGGGATATCACCGCTTCCGTGCTTCGTCTGTATTTACCTGATCTGAATATCGAGAAATATCCGGTCCTAGTCAAGCAGGATTCCGACCAGAAGATATTCAACAGTGAACGGGAGATTCTGTATCAAGTACTGTTCGACATGAAGAAAGATGTCAACGAACTTAAGAAGTTGGTACATGACATTATGGGAGGCAAGATGCCGATCGAGGTGCCGGAAGAACCGGCGGCTTATCCCCATCCGATCCATACCGTCCATCCGGTTCCTTCCATCCAGGAAGCTGAAGCAGTGGAAGAGGAAGAGAGTCTGTCATTGGAAGAAGTCGAGAAAGAGATGATCCGAAAGGCGTTGGAGAAACATAACGGTCGTCGTAAGAATGCCGCTGCCGATCTGAAGATATCGGAACGGACACTTTACAGAAAAATAAAAGAATATAATCTGGAATAAAAGATGTTGAAGAATAATAAGATATGGCTTTTCTGCTTAATCGGCCTGATAGTGACGGCTTGTTCGATCTCCTATAAGTTTAATGGTGCTTCTATCGATTATACGAAGGTCAAGACGATTACGATCAAGGATTTCCCGAACCAGGCTCCGTTAGTCTATCCACCCCTTTCTCAAAAATTTACGGAAGCACTGAAGGATATTTATATCCGTCAGACTCGCTTGCAGTTAGTAGGTAGCAACGGTGACTTGGACTTGGAAGGTGAAATTACCGGCTATGACCTGACCCCTATGGCTGTAAAAGAAGATGCTTATGCCTCACAGACCAAGTTGACAATTACGGTTCGGGTGCGTTATGCCAACCGGGTAAATCCGGATGAGGATTTCGAGCAGAGTTTCTCGGCATACCGTGAATTCGATGCGACTCAGATGTTGCAACAGGTACAGGACCAGTTATCGGAGGAGATTATTGACGAGCTTGTCGATCAAATTTATAATGCAACGGTTGCCAACTGGTAAAAATGAAAGCTGCTGATCTATATCGACTGATGGAGAACCCGGCCCTGCTGACTGAGGATACACTTCCGCAGTTAAAGCAGATTGTCGATGAATTTCCGTATTTCCAGATTGCCCGGATGCTTTACCTGAAGAACTTGGCAGTCTTGAACGATATACGTTTTAGCGTAGAATTGAAAAAAATGTCAATCTATGTCCCTGACCGTAGGAAGTTGTTTACCCTGATAGAAGGTGAACGGTTCGGTTTGCAGTTACAGTCTGCGAAAGAGGAAAATCCAGCCCGTGAAGATGCTTTTTCACTGATCGATGCTTTTCTCTCCAATCGTGAGGAGGAAGAGCCGAAGGCGGATGCGTCTCTTCTGTTCCAACCGTCCGTTTCGTCAGATTACATCTATTGGTCGCTGACGAAGGAAAACGGGCAAGTAGAGGAAAAAGAAGAGGAAGTCCGTTTGCAACATCACGATCTGATCGATTCTTTTATAAAAAATGAAGAGCAGCGTACTCCTGGTAGTGGTCTGAACCTGGATATGGAGACAACCGGAGCACCAGTTCCCGGAAATCTGGCGGAGTTGGAGGAGAGCCAGCATAAACCGCTGGATGATTCTTATTTTACAGAAACATTAGCTCATATTTATGTAAAGCAGAAGCGATATGAGAAAGCATTGCAAATAATTAAAAACTTAAACTTGAAATATCCAGAAAAAAATGTTTACTTTGCAGACCAAATCAGATTTCTGGAAAAGTTGATTATTAACACTAAAAAATAAAACAAAGATGTACGTATTTATTTCTATCTTAATCCTGATCGCATCTATACTATTGATCTTGATTGTATTGATTCAGAACTCAAAAGGTGGAGGTCTGGCTTCAGGATTCTCTTCTTCCAACCAAATTATGGGGGTACGCAAAACCACAGATTTTCTTGAAAAAGCAACCTGGACTCTTGCCGGTACTGTTGTTGTTTTAAGTATTGTGATTACTGCTTTTATTCCGAGAGCTCAGCACACGAATCAGTCTGAAATCAAAGAACAGATAAATAATGCTGTAACAATTGATCCGAATACAGTTGCTCCTGACTTTGGCACTGCCCAGCAGCCTGCAACAGCTCCTGTTTCTTCTGAAGAAGAAGCTCCGGCTAACTAATCGGAAACGGATTTTCGATATAATGGAGAGGCGTCCTGCAACAAGGATGTCTCTTTTTTTGTTTTATTTGATAGAATTATCGATAAGCGGATAGAAATAATTTATCATGGGCGATACATATTTCTTCGTATCTTTGTCACTACAGGCGGATAGGCCTGTCTTAAATCGTAAACAAATATGGACATGATTAATTTTGATGGACTGTTGATAGGTATTGCAACCTTTCTGATTATCGGGCTTTTTCACCCGGTTGTGGTAAAAGCGGAATATTATTGGGGCACGAAATGTTGGTGGATCTTTCTCGTTTTGGGAATAGTGGGAACTGTCGCTTCCCTGCTGATTGAAAGCGTTTTCGTCTCGGCTATTTGCGGCGTCTTTGCCTTTTCCTCTTTTTGGACGATAAAGGAAGTTTTCGAGCAGGAAGAGCGCGTCTTGAAAGGCTGGTTTCCTAAGAATCCCAAACGTACTTATCCGGAGCATAAGCCTTAATCGGGCTTTTTATGCTTAATCAGTATTTGAGCGTTGCCACCATAATAACCGGATTGTCATTTTCTTTCAAGTTCTCCAGAATTTTGACTAGTTGGTCACGCTTTTCAAGCAGAAGGATTTCCGATCGCTTCAACTCCTCTATATCGACCTGTTCCAGTAGGTCGAATGAGTTATAGGCGCAGAGCCATTGCTGGTCTGTTGTACTGGTAGGGTAGAAAGGAAGGCTGATAAGTCTTTTCCACATCTATACAAGCGTTTTTTTCTGAAACAATTATCATACTGTCATATGTAAGTTTACATAGCTATAAACCAATGTGTTAAATAATGATAGTTCCTGTTTTTATTATCATTTATCTATCATATACTATCCATAGATAAAATAATAAAAGGCTATATGTCAATTATTTATTAAATATCGGATATACTTTGAGATTGATATCAAATATGTTAAAACTGCCCATCTTTATAAGAAAAGATAAGCTACTTTTTTTCTAAAAGCAACTTGAAAAACTTCTTTAGATTCGGGTGTAGGCAGGTGGGAAACCCGGGTGTGGGAGATGTGAATATCCGGGTCTTTGCGAAACCGGAACGGGGATGTTGAGCTGTTTATCTGCCTTGTTCGGTAGGATTTTATGCCCTGTTTCTGTTTTTATATAGAGAGGTGATATCTGATCGCGTTTTTGATGCGGAAGGTTACTCTGCCCCAAATATGAATCTATGTTCATATTCAAATATTATCCGTACCTTTGTCACGTTAAACATCATCAGTATGAAAACAAAGAAGAAAGATTCATTTATGGATTACATCAAAGCGAACCGAAAAGGAAGTAGGGAAGCGGAGATTGAGAATCATGGTCATCCGGTTAGTTTCAACCGAGTACATGTATCGAAAAAGGTTTATAACCGTAAAAGAGATAAGGCAGATGCCCGGAGGCATCTGCCTTATTGGTATTTTATCGTTTACTGCAATTAGTGCTGATGGTTGTGCACAGGATATTTTTCCTTAAACCACTCGACTAATTTTCCGTCTTTGAAACTTAACAGGTAGTATCCTTCCGTGTTCTCAGTCATGGAAGCAGTCTTGTAACTGATGGTCTCGATTGAACCTTCGGAGGTCATGCGGGCACCCGCCGATTCGAAATCTTTTCCCAATATGGAAATCACTTTCTTTTTGGTCATACCTAATTCTATATCTTTCATTTTACTGTCCATTTGATAAGGTTGCATAAGCGTTCCGCAGCTTGTCAGCAGGAATGTGGCCAGTAGTACATACATCCATTTTATCTTTTTCATATATTCTTTTGTTTTTTATAGTAAGTAAACACATGACAAAAGTAATGATATTTTGTGAAAAGAGTCCGTTCTTTTTTAATATCTTTTGGAAGTGAGATATAAAGTTGATCAAGGGATAGGTAAATCATATACATATATGACATCTTCGGTGTCTCCGTCTACGGCATAAATTTTCTTTTCTTTGTCGGATACGCTGAAAAGGGTGAGTTTCCGGTCCATATCATATCGGGCTATGGGTTCTCCGTCCCAGTTCCAGACTTGCAATTCCTGTATTCTGTTTTCTGCTCGGGTCGAATTCTTGCACATGACATAGATGTATTTTCCGTTTGTGCGCGGGGGAATATGATAATAGACGACTCGGTCTTGCATATCTTCTTTGATTGCCTCTTCGTATGGAGGAGCTTTTATGATTACGTCCTTTATGATATGTCCGTCCGTATTCAAGATGAGGAACCGTTTGAAATACCCGTAAAAGGAAATAAAACGAGTATGATCGTTGTTAAGGACGCTGTTTTTTACGTATTTGAAGATTGGCTCTTCTTGGTTATTGGTCTTATCCCAGTCTGGGTAGGAGGTTAATTCTTTCGGTGTCGAATGAGAATCCAACGAAAGGTATTCGGCATCACTGTCCATTCCACCCCAATAGATGATGGATGTATCATTTAGTGGTAAAACGCCGTTAGCAGGAATTTCGTCTATATCGAATTCTACAGCGTGTTCATTGTCTATCCATAATGTCGAATCCTGTATCCATACTTCTTTTAGCTTTCTATCGGGTTGGGAAAAGATTTTGAATCCTTTTTCGGTCGGTAAAAACAATCTTCTCTCCAATTGATAGAAATCTTGTGGCCCTTGTCCTGGTATTCCGGCAGCGAATTTCCATTTGAGTTCGGGGAGCGTAAAAAATAGCAGTAAAAGAAAGTTTGTATTTTTCATGTAGTGAAGAATTAAAAAAGAGGAAAACCTTTCGATTTTCCTCTTTTCAAGAGCGGAAGACGGGGCTCAAACCCGCGACCCTCAGCTTGGAAGGCTAATGCTCTATCAACTGAGCTACTTCCGCAATTTGTTTGTTTTTTAATTGTCAATTGTTCATTCTCAATTGTCAATTAATAAGTGGGCAGTGATGGATTCGAACCACCGAAGGCGAAAGCCAGCTGAGTTACAGTCAGCCCCATTTGGCCACTCTGGTAACTGCCCCCGTTATTTTCAATTGCAGTGCAAAGGTACGATTATTTTTGAAACTTGCAAGCGTTTAGGCAGAAAAATTTACCATTTTAAGAGCGGTTACTGCTGCTTCATCGCCTTTGTTTCCGTATTTGCCACCTGCACGGTCTTCGGATTGCTGCATGGTATCTGTTGTTAATAGTCCGAAAATGAACGGAATATCGTACATAAGGTTCAATTCTGTAATACCCTGCGTAACGCCTGAACATACATAATCGAAATGAGGAGTATCGCCTCTTACAACACAACCTAAAACGATAACGGCGTCTACTTCTTTTGTTTCAGCCATTCTTTTTGCGCCAAAAGTCAGTTCGAAGCTGCCCGGTACTCGTTTTACATATATGTTTTCGGCTTTGACGCCATGTTTTTCCAATGTGTTGCAGGCACCTTCCAATAGCTTTTCGGTGATGTGCTTGTTCCATTCTGCTACGACGATTCCGACAGTCACCTCCGATCCGTCAGGAACACTGTTGAAGTCGTATTCCGATAAATTTTGATAAGCTGTTGCCATATTCTTGTTCTTAAAAGAAGAGGATGCCTTGTTTGACGAGACATCCTCTTATATGATTATAATAATGTATATGCGTTATTTGTTCAATGCTGAAGCACGGGTGATATATTTGTCGATATCGGAAGCTTCCATTGAATTGAAATATTTTTCCTTGATCGTAGTGTATGCTTTAACTGCATCGCCATACTGTTTCAGGCTTTCGTAAGCGATACCGGCTTTTTTCAGATAAGTCGGGCTGATCACTTCGTTGCTTGCCTGCTTGGCCGCTTTTTCGAAATAGCTGATACCTTCTTTTACATTGCCCATATTTACGTAGCAGTCACCGATCAGGCCCGTGATAGCCGGAGAGATCATGTCATCGCTACCGCTGAAAGATTTCAGAAGGTCCAATGCTTTTTCGTTTTCACCCATCTTGAAATAGCAGATACCGGCATAAGCCTTTGCCAGGTTACCGGCTGATGTGCTTCCGTATTGATCGATGATAGCTTCGAATCCTTCATAATCCGCACCGTTTCCGTTCAATGCCAGGTTGAAAGAATCTTTGGCAAAATATTGTTCGCCTTTGAACATAGCTGCTGCGGCTTTTTTCTCTTGCGGAATTAAATATCCGTGCTTGATACCCAAAACAGCTCCAACAACGAGAGCGAGTGCTATAATACCATAAATGATTTTCTTTGAATTGTTTTCAATGAACTGTTCCGATCTCGAAACAATTTCTTCGACCTCTAACTCCTTGTTGGTGTCTTTTTCCTTAGTAGCCATAATGTTTTATAGTTGTTATTATTTTATCACTGTTTTATGCCTGTGGCAATTCAAGTCGCAAAAGTAGTTTTTTTTACTGAGAAAATCTATACTTAGAAGTATATTTTTTAATTTTGTGCGACTAATATAGTGCGGATGATACTTAAAAAGCTTTCTATACTCAATTATAAAAACATTCTTCAGGCAGAAGTTTCTTTCTCTCCCGATATAAATTGTTTTTTCGGGAATAACGGAATGGGGAAGACCAATCTGCTGGATGCCGTTCATTATCTCTCTTTTTGTAAGAGCCATATCAACACGCCCGATTCCCAGTTGATCAACAACGGACAGGATATGTGTGTGTTGCAGGGTAACTATGACTATGAGGGACGTGAAGAGGAGATCTTTTGTGCCATCCGCCGCCGGCAGCGGAAACAGTTCAAGCGGAATAAGAAAGAGTACGACAAACTGTCGGAGCATATCGGTCTGTTGCCATTGGTGATGGTTTCTCCTGCCGATTCGGAACTGATACAGGGCGGGAGCGAAGAGCGCCGTCGCTTTCTCGATGTGATTATTTCGCAGCAGGACAAACCCTACCTGCATGCACTGATACAATATAATAAAGCTTTGCTCCAGCGGAATTCTCTGTTGAAGGACCAGTGTGCCGACGCTTCCCTCTATGAAGTGCTGGAAATGCAACTGGATATGTACGGCCGGATGGTGTATGAGAAGCGGCAGATGCTGGTCAACGATTTCATCCCGATCTTCAACGAGTATTACCAGACGATTTGCCGTTCGACCGAACAGGTCGGTTTGCGGTATATTTCCCAGCTAGAGAAAGGGAATCTGGCGGATATGTTGGCTGCCAACCGGGAACGCGACCGCATACTCGGTTATACCTCGACCGGTATTCACAAGGATGAACTGGAGATGACGATGAATGACTACCTGATCCGCCGTGTCGGTTCGCAGGGGCAGAACAAAACGTATCTGATTGCCCTTAAGCTGGCTCAGTATGTGTTTCTTTCCCGCAGGGGACAGGCATGTCCGATCCTTCTGCTGGACGATATTTTCGATAAACTGGATGCCGATCGGGTGGAGCAGATCGTCAAGTTGGTGAGCGGTGACCAGTTCGGGCAGATCTTCATTACCGATACGAACCGGAAATACCTGGACGCCATCCTGCAATCGATTAATCACGGCTACGCTCTGTTCAGGGTCGAACAGGGCGAAGTACAACCAATGGAGGAGGCGGAATGATGCACCGGAATGCACAGACGTTGGGCGATGCGATCCGGGAGTTTTTTGAAGACAATGCCGAGTTGCGGGGGAAGATACAGGAAATTCGTGTCTTGCGGGCTTGGGGAGAGATATTGGGACCGATGGTTGCACAGTACACGTGTAATATCTATATAAAAGACAAAGTGCTGCATGTTTCCCTCACTTCTTCCGTCCTGAGAAGTGAATTGGTCTTATGCCGAGAGCGTCTGGTAAAGAGCCTGAACGATTATGCCGGGGCGACAGTTATACAAGATATAGTGATCAGATAATCTCCTTTTCTGTTATGATCAGGTCCATTTTCCGGTCGAACGGTTCGACCGGTATTTGGTCTTTCAGTTGGAAATCGTAGCTGATTCCGATTTTAGGAACGTTCAGTGTGGAGAGCAAACGGTCGTAAAACCCTTTTCCCCGTCCGAGGCGGTTACGCTGCCGGTCGAAAGCTACGCCTGGAACAATGATCAGGTCTATTTCGTTTTCCGGTACGGCCACGCAATCTTCGGTCGGTTCCAAAATGCCGAAAGCACCGGCTTTGAGTGATTCCTTTCCTGAGTATAGGAGTAATTGGAGGTCATTCCCCTTTATAAGAGGGAGCAATAATTTCTTTTCCCGATACCATTTTTCAATCAGACCGGCTGTTTGCACCTCGCCAGAAATGGCGTGGTAAAGTGCTATGCATGAAGCTTGCCGGAAGAGATCCGTCTCTTCCAGCCGTTCCATTATCTTAGCAGAGAGATCCTGCAATGTAGTCTTCGTGTATGATCTCTTTAAGGAGGCCATATCCTCTCGAAGCGTTTGTTTGGCTTTGCGCAATTCCATTGGATGTATTGTTTTTGTTCTCCGGTGTCGGGAATGATTTGCCTTCGTTCAGAACTTTGATGGCACGTTTCAGTGTGATATCATCGTTCTGGAAGATAGGATAGAAGCCGGCTTCGTCGAAGAAGTTACGGACGATGTAGGCCTGGAGTTGTTTCTCGATCAGTTTGCCTGATATGTTGATCAGGTGCGGACGTTTCTTGATCCCTTTCGTTGCGGCATAGTTGGTGAAATCGGAAAGCAGCGGTTGCTGTTGCAGATATTGATACAAATCCTGATAGGTTTTGAAAGAAGACAACTTGTCGTAATTGCGATCCGAGTATTCGAGTGCATACAGGTTCAGCGTACCGGAATTGACTACGTTGGAGAAATAAGAAGTTACACCGCTTGTGTCACGCGGGATGAAGATATCCGGCATGATACCGCCACCACCGTAAACAGGGCGTCCCATTACAGTTTCATATTTCTCGCTGTTGTTCAGCTTGATACTGTCGGCAGAGTCGAATTCTCCGTGCATGAAGCGTTGGTAGATATCCTGTTCGTATTCGCTGTCTTTCCCTAATTCATACTTTTTCTGGATACAACGTCCCGACGGAGTGTAATAACGTGCGATCGTCAGACGGATTTCCGAGCCGTCACTTAACTGGATAGGAGACTGGACCAAGCCTTTGCCGAAAGTACGGCGGCCGATGATTAGCCCGCGGTCGTTATCCTGGATAGCCCCGGAGAAGATTTCGCTGGCGGAAGCCGAGAACTCGTCTGTCAGGACTACGATCGGAGCATCCTGGCAAGTGCCTGTGCCGTTCGTATAGACATCGTTGCGTGGGAATGCCTTTCCTTCCGTATATACGATCAGTCGACCTTCCGGCATAAATTCGTTTACCATATTGATGGCGGCGTCCATATAACCGCCCGTGTTACCGCGGAGGTCGATCACGAATGAGGTGCAGCCAGCCTGCTTCAGCTTGGCGATTGCCGTAATAAACTCGTTATAAGTGGTACGGCCGAATTTGCTTACTTTGATGTAGCCGATTCCTTTGCTTACCTCGTAAGACACATCGACCGAACTGACGGGAACATCGCCGCGAGTCACGTCGAAATACAATAACTCCGGCTCGTTTTTACGTTTTACACCCAGCTTGACCGTACTGTTCTTCGCACCTCGCAGGGTCTTCATGATGACTTCCTGGTCGCTTTTGTTGCCGGCATACAGGGAGTCGTTGATCGTGATGATACGGTCGAAGGGCTTCAGACCGGCCTTTTCGGACGGTCCGCCCGGAATGACGTTGATAACCAGGATGGTGTCGGTTTGCATATTGAAGGAAACCCCGATACCGCTGAACGATCCTTCCAGGTCTTCATTCACCCGTTGGGCGTCTTTGGCCGGTATATATACGGAGTGCGGGTCCAGCTCGCTGAAAACTTTAGGAATGGCATCTTCCACCAGTTGCTTCATATTGACGGTATCGACATACTGTTCGTCAATAATGTCAAGTATGGCATTGATCTTATTTCCACTGGAATAAATATGTCTTTTGCCTTGTGTCAGTCTAAGGTAATGATTCCCTACAAAGATTCCGAGAGCAACACTTAAAGCTATAATCACAGGCAGCCATACGGCCAGCCTTTTGTTCTTGTCCATAAAACGTATCTTTAGTCGTTTATTTCTATATAATCTATAATAACACCTGCGCGACGTAATAGGTTGCAACCATCTTCCACCCTGTATTTTTCAGAGTATACCACCCGCTTGATCCCAGATTGGATGATGAGTTTGGCACATTCGATGCAAGGAGCGGAGGTGACGTAGATCGTTGCGTCTTTGCTGCTGTTGGACGAAGCGGCCACTTTCGTGATGGCATTGGCTTCCGCATGTAGGACGTAAGGTTTGGTGACATTGTTCTCGTCTTCGCAAACATTCTCGAAACCGGATGGCGTACCGTTATATCCATCAGAGATAATCATTTGGTCCCTGACTATCAGTGCCCCAACCTGGCGTCTCTTGCAATACGAATTTTCCGCCCATACGGCTGCCATCCTGAGATAACGCTTATCCAATTCGAGTTGCTTTTCCTTCTTATCGCACATCGTCTTCTGATTTTATATACCTTAATTATATAATAGTAGGCAAAGGTACATATATTTGGGATAAATGGAATAGGTTCGAAGTTTTTTTGTATCGGCGAATGTGATAAAATTGTATACCGGATAACTGTGGCCGGATGCTGGTGTAATTTGTTTTCGACATTGTCGTGTATAAATTCGACGTTGTCGTATATATATTCGACATTGTCAAAAATATACACGACAATGTCGAAAACAAATTACACTTGCATTTGATCAGAGCCGGATGCAGATGAGTCGGCAGGTTCTATCCCGTTCCTTTTCAACAGGGCGCCGATTTCTGCATCTTTTCCCCGGAAACGTCTGTACAGGATATTCGGATCTTCGGTGCCGCCTTTCGACAGGATGTTTTCACGAAAAGAACGGGCTGTCTCCCGGTTGAAGATTCCCGTTTCTTTGAAGACCGAGAAAGCATCGGCATCCAAGACTTCCGCCCATTTATAGCCGTAATAGCCGGCTGAATATCCCCCAGAGAAAATGTGCCCGAAACTGCTACTCATCAAGGTTCCGGTAACTTCCGGGACGATCACGGTCTGCTTCCAGGCCTCCTTCTCGAAAGCGATTACATCCCCGCCGAATGGCTCTGTCCGGGTATGCCAGGCCATATCCAGAAAACCGAAGCTCAGTTGACGGCAGCAGGCGTATCCTACGTTGAAATTGGAAGCGTCTATCAGTTTTTGTACTAATTCTTGCGGGATTTTTTCTCCGGTTTGATAGTGGATGGCGATCTGATCCAGAAACTCTTTCTCTGTCAGCCAGTTTTCCATCAGTTGGGAAGGAAGTTCCACAAAGTCGCGATAGACATTTGTGCCGGAAAGGCTCGCGTATGATCCTTTTGCAAACATTCCGTGCAGGGCGTGTCCGAATTCATGTAACAGTGTGTTGACCTCGTCGAAAGTCAATAAAGAAGGTTTCGTCTCGGTCGGACGTGTGAAGTTCATCACAATGATGATTTGCGGCCGGCTGTCTTCGCCGTCTTGATCCCGGTATTGTTCTTTTATACTGTTCATCCAGGCTCCCGACTGTTTTCCGTCGCGCGGATGGAAGTCTGTATATAATATGGAAAGAAACTTCCCGTCGGCATCGTAGACTTCGTATGCCTCTACTTCGGGATGATAAACCGGAATCTCTTTATTTTCTTTAAAAGTGATGCCATATAATTGTGTGGCCAGACCGAACACGCCTTTCTTTACATGGTTCAGTTCGAAATAGGGACGCGTCATTTCATCGTTCACGTTGAAACGGGTATCTTTCAGCTTTTCTGAGTAATAACTCCAATCCCAGGGCATGACCGTTATGTTTTCTTTCTCTGTTACCGAAGCAAATCCTTGCACGGCCTCGTATTCGCTTTGGGCAACCGGTTTGTATGCCTCCAGTAGCTCATTCAGTAATTTATAGACGCGTGCGGGAGTTTTGGCCATCGTGTGTTTCAGTTTGTAGTCGGCATAGTTGGCATGTCCCATCAGGTTGGCGATTTCCTGGCGGATATTGACGATTTTCCGTATGATTTCTTTATTGTCGTATTCATCCCCTTTGTTGCCTACGCTCATGTATTCCCGGTACATCTTTTCCCGCAACCCGCGCAAAGCCGAGTAACGCATGAAAGGCACGTAGCTTGGGGCCGAGAGATTAAATAGCCATCCGGTTTTTCCTTTTTCTTTAGCCCTGAGTGCGGCGGCTTCGCGTATGCTTTCCGGTAGTCCTTCCAGTTCGTCTTCTTTTGTCAGCAACAGTTCGTAGCGGTTCTTGTCTTTCAATGCGTTCTGATCGAATGTGAGGGAAAGAAGGCTTAACTCGGAACTGAGTCTGCGGTATTTTTCTTTATTTTCGGATCCGAGTGCGGCGCCACGTACGGAAAAAGCTTCGAATGTCTCTTCCAGCAGACGTGCGTCTTCCGTCGGGAGATGCAGTTCTTCTTTCTGGTCGTAGACACTTTTTACCCGTGCGAACAGTTTTTCATTCAAATAAATATTGTTGGAGCTTTCCGACAGTTTGGGCGATACCCGTTGTGAGATATCCATCATTTCGTCGTCCGCTTCCGCATTCAATACGTTGAAGAAGGCCGAGCTGACTTTATCCAGTAGCTTGCCGCTACGTTCGAGCGCTACGATTGTGTTCTCGAATGTCGGAAGTTCCGCATTGTCAGCAATGGCCCGGACTTCCTCGTCCAGTTGCCGGATTCCTTCGTCGAAAGCAGGTTCGTAGTGTTCTGTTTCGATTTGGTCGAACGGGGGAGTTTCGAACGGAGTCCGATAAGTCCCGAAAAAGGGGATTTCGCTATTTTGTTTCATGTTCTTTAGTGTTGATTTATTTATATAACAAAGGTACGGAATAATCGGCAAATAAAAATGCATTGATTTTCGGGCGATGCCAAACAACCGGATTTGGAAGTTTTTAACAGCTTGGCATGTGTTTGACAACACATATATGTACTTCTGCATAATTGTAACAGATTATCAATCAAACTGTTTTTAAATCGTAAAAAATGAAATTTCTAAATAAATATGAAAGCAAATTTGTTTTTTTATTTTTTAAGTGATACTTTTGGTCAGGATACAAAAGCAATTTATTTGTTTTCACGTTAAAGCATAAACTTAAAACCAAATATAAAATATGAGTTATCTTAAATTTGACAAGACTCTTATGACGAACCTGGAAGAAGCGCTACCAAGAGAGATTCTTCGTACAAATCGTTCGGGAGCCTATCATTGTACAACTATCGTTGATTGCAACACAAGAAAATATCACGGATTACTTGTGATTCCGGTTCCGGGACTGGATGATGAGAATCATGTATTGTTGTCGTCATTGGATGAAACTGTCATACAGCATGGAGCCGAATTTAATTTAGGGCTTCATAAGTATCAGGGAGATAATTACAGTCCGAGAGGTCATAAGTACATTCGTGAGTTCGAGTGCGAGAAAGTTCCTACGACGATCTATCGTGTAGGCGGTGTTGTTCTGAAAAAAGAGAAGTTGTTTGTCCATCATGAGAATCGAATCTTGATTCGTTATACGTTGTTGGATGCTCACTCGGCGACAACATTGCGTTTACGTCCGTTCTTGGCGTTTCGCAGTGTCCGCGAATATACACACGAGAATGCTCAGGCCAGTCGCGAATATCAGGTTGTGACGAATGGTATCAAAACATGCATGTATCCGGGCTATCCCGAATTGTATATGCAATTGAACAAAAAGAATGAGTTTCATTACCAGCCTGACTGGTATCGGGGTATCGAATATCCGAAAGAGCAGGAGAGAGGCTATGATTTTAACGAGGATCTGTATGTTCCCGGATATTTTGAAGTTGAGATAAAGAAAGGTGAAAGTATCGTCTTTTCCGGTGGGGTTTCTGAAATCGGAACTCGTACATTGAAAAAAACATTCGAAGACGAGGTTGAAGAACGTACGCCTCGCGATACTTTTCAACATTGTTTGATCAACGCTGCACACCAGTTTTTGAATAAACAGGAAAACGAATCTTATATTTTGGCCGGTTATCCGTGGTTCAAGTGCAGGGCACGCGATTTGTTTATTTCTTTGCCAGGGTTGACTTTGGCTATCGATGAGGTTTCCAAGTTTGAAATGGTAATGGAAACGGCCCGTAAGGCCATTTATAATTTTATCCACAATGAACCGAGCCGGATCAAAATTTATGAAATGGAGCATCCTGATATCTTGCTTTGGGCCGTTTGGTGTATTCAACAATATGCTAAAATGGTTTCACGTGAGGCATGCCGCGAAAAATATGGTTTATTGTTGGAAGAGATTATGAAGTTCCTCTGCCAGGATAAACATCCGAATCTGGTTTTGCATGATAACGGATTGCTTTATACGTATGGATCGAATAAAGCTGTTACATGGATGAACTCGACGGTTAACGGACATCCCGTTATCCCACGTACAGGATATATCGTTGAAATCAATACGTTATGGTATAACGCTTTGCGGTTTGTCGGAGAATTGTCGGGCGAGGCTGGAAATAACGCTTTCGCCGAATCATTGGGTGCTTTGGCAGAAAAAAGCGGGAAGTCGTTTGTCAATGTCTTCTTGAATGAATATGGCTATTTGCTCGATTATGTTGATGGCAACATGATGGAGTGGAGCGTACGTCCGAATATGATATTTGCTGTGGCATTTGATTATTCGCCTTTGAACTCCAGCCAGAAAAAAGGCGTGCTCGATATTGTAACGAAAGAATTGCTTACTCCTAAGGGACTTCGTTCCTTGAGTCCGAAAAGCGGTGGCTACAATCCTAATTATGTCGGTCCCCAGATTCAGCGTGATTATGCTTATCATCAAGGAACGGCTTGGCCTTGGCTGGCAGGTTTCTATTTTGAGGCATATCTCCGTATCTATAAGATGAGCGGTATAGGATTTATCGAACGTTATCTGATCGGGTATGAAGATGAAATGTCGTCCCATTGTATCGGGTCCATTCCTGAACTGTTTGATGGTAATCCTCCGTTCAAGGGGCGTGGGGCCGTATCATTTGCAATGAATGTTGCAGAAATATTGAGAATATTATACTTATTAAGCAAATATAATTATTGAAAGGAGGAGCCTGTATGAAAGTGTTAATGTTTGGATGGGAATTTCCTCCCAAAATATACGGTGGTCTTGCGGTTGCATCCTATGGTATTACTAAAGGTCTGAGTCTGCAGAATGATGTGGAGACGACTTTTTGTTTACCGAAGCCTACCGGTGAAGAAGAAGGTTTCCTGAATATCATAGGTATGAATCAAGTACCTGTCGTATGGAGGGATGTTAATTATGATTATTTGAAGTCCAGGCTTCCCAATTATATGACGCCGGAACAATATTATGCTTTTCGTGACCATATCTATGCCGATTTCTCATATATGAATGTAAATGATTTGGGCTGTATGGAGTTTGCCGGAGGGTATCCGTCTAATTTGCATGACGAGATCAATAACTTTTCGATCATCGCGGGAGTCGTTGCTCGTCAGCAACAGTTTGACATTATCCATGCCCATGACTGGCTGACCTATCCAGCCGGTGTGCATGCAAAGATGGTGAGTGGAAAGCCTCTTTGCATTCATGTCCATGCAACCGATTTCGACCGCTCACGCGGAAAGGTTAATCCGACCGTATATGCAATGGAAAAGAACGGTATGGATTATGCGGATTGTATTATGTGCGTATCTGAATTGACACGGCAGACAGTTATACGGGAATATCATCAGGACCCGCGGAAATGTTTTGCCATGCATAATGCGGTTTATCCGTTGTCACAAGAACTTTTGGACATTCCTCGTCCGGAGCATAAAAAGGAAAAGGTCGTGACTTTCCTGGGACGTATCACTATGCAAAAAGGACCGGAATATTTTGTCGAAGCAGCAGCGCTTGTTTTGAAACGTACACGTAATATCCGGTTCGTTATGGCGGGTTCGGGCGATATGCTGGACGCCATGATCAATCTGGCTGCCGAGCGTGGAATTGCCGATCGTTTCCATTTCCCCGGATTTCAGCGTGGAAGGCAGGTATATGAAGCCTATAAGAACAGTGATGTCTTTGTGATGCCTTCGGTTTCCGAACCTTTCGGGATTGCCCCGTTGGAAGCTATGCAATGCGGAACGCCTTCCATTATTTCCAAACAGTCCGGTTGTGGAGAAATTCTCGACAAGGTGATTAAGACGGACTATTGGGATATTTATGCAATGGCTGACGCTATCTATTCGATCTGTACGAATCCCTCTTTGTTCGAATATCTTCAGGTGGAAGGGAAGAAAGAGGTCGATAGTATCACATGGGAAAAAGTCGGCTTGCGGATTCGCGCTCTTTATGAGAATGTCTTAAAGAATTACGGTAAATAATCAAACAACAATTAGATATGAAAACAATCTGTCTTTATTTTGAAATACATCAAATTATACATTTGAAACGCTATCGTTGCTTCGATATCGGTACGGATCATTACTATTATGATGATTATGAAAATGAACGCAGTATCACGGAGATTGCAGAGCGTTCTTATATTCCGGCATTGACAGCTTTACTTGAAATGGCAAAGAGCAACGGAGGAGCTTTTAAAGTCGCTTTTTCTATTTCGGGTGTGGCTTTGGAACAGTTGGAGATCTATTCTCCTGCCGTGATCGACTTGTTGCATCAATTGAATGATACGGGCTGTTGTGAATTTTTGTGCGAACCTTATTCTCACGGGCTTTCTTCTTTGGCTAATGAAGAATGTTTCCGGGAAGAAGTTTCTAGAATGAGTGCGAAGATCAAACAAGTTTTTGGACAAACTCCCAAGGTTTTCCGTAATTCCAGCTTGATTTATTCGAATGAGATCGGATCGGTTGTCGCAAGTATGGGATTCAAAGGGATTTTGACCGAAGGTGCCAAACATGTGTTGGGATGGAAGAGTCCGCATTATGTGTATCATTGTGCATATAATCCTAATTTGAAGATTTTGCTTCGTGATTTCAAATTGTCGGATGATATTAGTTTGCGTTTCTCGAATTCGGATTGGAGCGAATATCCGTTATTCGCTGATAAATATATCGGTTGGATTGCTGGTTTGCCGGAAGAAGAACAGGTTATCAATATTTTTATGGAACTTTCGGCTTTGGGTATCTCACAGTCTTTGTCTTCCAATATTTTGCAATTCTTCAAAGCGTTGCCGGCTTGTGCAAAGGAAAAAGGCATTTCTTTCTCTACTCCGACTGAAATCGTTACGAAGTTTAAGTCGGTCGACCAGGTTGATGTTCCTTATCCTTTGTCTTGGGCAGATGAGGAAAGAGACACGAGCTGTTGGCTGGGTAACGTGATGCAGCGTGAAGCGTTTAATAAGTTGTATAGTGTGGCTGGTCGTGTTCATTTGTGCAATGATCGCCGTATCAAGCAAGACTGGGATTATTTGCAGGCAAGTAATAACTTCCGTTTTATGACAACCAAGAAAACGGGGCTTTGGCTGAATCGTGGTATTTATGATTCTCCGTATGATGCATTTACCAATTATATGAATATATTGGGTGATTTTATCAGCCGTGTAGATGCTTTATATCCAGTCGAGATAGAGAACGAAGAATTGAATTCTCTCCTTACGACAATAAAGAACCAAGGGGAAGAAATTGAAAAGTTACAGAAAGAACTTGACAAGTATAAGAAAAAAGCTGCGAAAAAAGCGGCTGCAGAATAGAGATAAAGTAATAAATGAAAACCGGGGCTTTCTATTTTAGGGAGCCCCGGTTTTTTATATCTGATAGATAATAAATAGTCGGTCTGTTTATCTATATTCGATTGTTACGATACGCATTTCCATGGCGTCTTTGTCAATACGCAGTTTTACACCGGAAGGTTTCAAATAGTTCTCGATGGCGACAGTGTAATCTTGCGGTTGATTGTAATAATTGTATGTCGTCCCGACCCTACGTTGTACGGGGATAACATTGATAACCAAATCTTCATCCGGAGAGTTTTCGATATGGGTTTTAAGCAGCTTGGCTATGTTTCCGAATGAGTAGGTTCGGGTTGAAGCTACATATTCTCCCCGGTAGGAAGTGATATTATTTTCTACATTATTGTTTTTGAAGAATGTATCCATTGAGTCTTTCGGAAGTATCAGCACGTTGTCCGGAGCTTCAAATGCAAATTTCCAGTCTTCTTGTGGAAGGGCTTTTAGAGAAAAGTCCACATTGCTGACAATACGCCCTTGGATAATCGGGGCAATATCTTGTGCCGGAATTGTCAACTGGGTGTATACGCCTGCCGGACTCTTCAGATAAGCGATGCTGTCATTGGGCTCCAGCAGATGACTAATGTCTGTATTCTTGAATCTGTTCAATTGGATGACTTCGGATGTCGCACTAAAAGTCTCCCGAGTCTGTACGAGTGAATCTTGGTCGGCGGAGCCTTTTACCGTGTACTTATAGTAAATGTTCATTTGGGTACTTTCGATGTTCAGGATGTTTCCAGTACCGTATGTATTTGTGACATAAATACCGGGAAAGAACTGATTGAACGTATTCTGATCGTTAAAAACTTCCGGAGTTTTGATTGTTGCGTCATAGAAACGTTGCCCCAATTCTTTAGGCATACGAATTGTGATATTAGGATCATAGGAATATACTGTTTGGTTACCGTTTGTTGTTGTCGCATTCCAAAGAGAATCCGAAACACTTAGATCACGTGCCGTATACGTCTGCATACCTAATGATTTCTGCATATTGCAGTATTGTTCCGGATCGATATTCGTATAAAAATCCCTCGTTAGTGGAGTCGTTATTTCATATAGTTGTGCACGCATCGGAGTTAGAGAATCCCCTGTCCAGCTTCGGCTATAATATATTTTAAATTCGACTGAATCTATTACGTCGTTGTAGGGTGTATACCTGAACCGATAATTTTCCGGACAGTAGAACTGACACATAAAATCAGATTTTAGGTTTCCATACAAAGGATCGTATATTTCCCCTAATGAACCGTAAATTGTTCGGGCATAGACTGAATCTGTCTGTAATGTTTTTGCTTTCATGTAGAATGTGTCCGCATATACCAGCGGTCTGTCATTCTCCGGTTGAATACCTGTTCCTACCTGCGTCAAATCATCATTACACCCGCTCAGAATTGAGATTCCGAGACTCAGGCCAAGTATAAAAAGCTTGATTTTCATTTCTCTAAATTTATTTTGTGCCTAATACGACATCGTAGAATTCGTTGAATTTATCCATATAAACGTCCGGTGACTGGTAAGGCAGGAATGGAGTGTGCTTTTTAGTGGCAATATAATCCAGCACATCTTGATTGATCGTTTCACTACCCTGTATCACACCGTCTGCGAAATCAATGGCGAGTTTGGTCAGCCCGGTGAAACTTGTATCGGCTTTGATGCCTTTCAGGTCGCTGTCCTTGGCTCCATCCATCTTTAACTTGCTTGCAAATTCTTTTCTGAACGGTGTTTTGAAGTCATCGTTATAAATAGAGTATACAATCTTTGCATCCTTGAGGCAAGGATCGTCGGCATACATACGTTTGATGTACAGTGCTGTTAGCGCTGACATCCAACCATGACAGTGAATGACATCCGGTATCCAACGGAGTTTTTTCACTGTTTCCAATACACCACGAACGTAGAAGATCGAACGGTCGTCGTTATCCTCGTATTCGTTTCCATCATCATCGCTAATAGTATGCTTTCTTTGGAAGAAATCTTCATTGTCAATGAAGTATACCTGCATGCGGGCTGCTTGAATGGATGCTACCTTTATGATCAGCGGGTGATCGGTATCATCAATGATGAGATTCATACCCGAAAGCCGGATTACTTCGTGCAACTGGTTGCGGCGTTCGTTAATGCTACCGAACTTGGGCATGAAAGTCCTAATTTCACGACCGCGCTCCTGTATGCCTTGTGGCAGGTTTCTGCATATCGTTGCAATCTCTGATTCGGGAAGGTAGGGTGTTATTTCTTGAGCTATAAACAAGATTTTTTTTGCATCCATTCTGTAAACTAGTTTTATAAAGACGCTACAAAGATACAAAATTTCTTTCATTTACCGCAATTATTTATTTGCTTTGCACCGTCAATAAGCATCTAAAGGATGAAAATAGTAAACAGCATTAAAGAATTGAAGAGTTATCTCGCTGAAGAAAAGCGTAATAACAAACAAATTGGCTTTGTTCCCACTATGGGAGCATTGCATGACGGACACTTGAGCCTGGTTGAACGTTGTGTGAAAGAAAATGACGTGTGTGTAGTCAGTGTTTTTGTCAATCCGACCCAGTTTAACGACAAGCATGACCTTGAAACGTATCCTCGTACGTTGGATAAAGACTGTACTCTGTTGGAACCGGCCGGTTGTGACTATGTATTCGCTCCGTCGGCAGAAGAAATGTATCCGGAGCCTGATACCCGCACATTCGATTTCGGCACTGTTTCGGCCGTAATGGAAGGGGCGCGCCGTCCCGGACATTTCAATGGGGTCGCTCAGATAGTAAGCAAACTTTTTTATGTAGTCGAACCGGATAACGCCTATTTCGGTGAAAAAGATTTCCAGCAGATCGCTGTGATCCGTGCTATGGTGAAGCAATTGGATATACCGGTGAAAATCAACGACTGTCCGATTTTGCGTGAGGCAGACGGTCTGGCTTTGAGTAGCCGTAATGTGCGCTTGACACCTGAACAACGTCAAAAAGCTCCATTAATAGCTCGTACGTTAAAAGAAAGTGCTAACTTTGCACCCGAAAAGAGCGTGCAGGAGGTGATCGACTATGTAATCAACACGATAAATGCCGACCCTGTTATGCGTGTGGAATACTATGAGATTGTAGATGGCAATACGATGGAGTCCATCAAGAACTGGTCCGATACGACTTATCCGGTAGGATGTATTACGGTCTATTGCGGAGAGGTTCGTCTGATAGATAATATTAAATACTAAATATGGATTTGTGATTTATGAATTATGATTTGTTTCCCGGATAACCATTGTTTTATATGGGAGAAAACATAGTTCCATACCTATGAAACCAAAGTTTCAAGCTGGAGAAACAAGTAGAACTCAATAATTCATAAATCATCAATCATAAATCAGATCGTATGTTTATAGAAGTAGTTAAATCAAAGATTCACCGGGTGACGGTAACGGAAGCCAATCTGAATTACATCGGGAGTATCACTGTCGACGAGGATTTGCTGGATGCAGCTAACCTGATTGCCAACGAAAAGGTCGCTATTGTGAATAATAATAACGGTGAACGTTTTGAAACGTATATCATTAAAGGTGAACGAGGTTCGGGAGTCGTTTGCCTGAACGGAGCTGCTGCCCGTAAGGCACAGCCTGGCGATATCATCATTATTATGTCGTATGCCTTGATGGATTTTGAGGAGGCGAAAACATTTAAGCCGTCGGTTGTGTTCCCTGATACGGCAACCAATAAACTGATATGAAGCATCGGTAGCTGAAAAGTAAATGCAATAGCATATAAAGAAGAAGCTCGCCTGATGTGGCGGGCTTTTTTTATGAGTATGGATTTCCTTCGTAAATATATAGTATATGTACACAAACAAGCAAATTTGGAATGTTAGTTATCCAATCTTTTTGAGTCTTCTGGCACAGAATGTCATTAATGTGACGGACACTGCGTTTTTGGGCCGGGTCGGTGAAGTTGAGTTGGGAGCTTCGGCAATGGGCGGCTTGTATTATATATGTGCCTTTACGATTGCTTTTGGTTTTAGCACCGGATCGCAGATCATCATGGCCCGCCGTAACGGGGAGCGAAATTATAAGGAAGTCGGACCGGTGATGATACAGGGCGTCTTTTTCCTGTTTATGCTGGCTGCTGTCATGTTCACTCTGTCACGCCTGTTTGCCGGAGATATTATGCGGATACTGATATCTTCCGATACGATTCTGAACGCAACGGAAGAGTTCCTGGACTGGCGTGTGTTCGGGTTCTTTTTCTCTTTTGTGAATGTAATGTTTCGTGCATTGTTTATCGGTATTACCCGGACGAAAGTGTTGACATTGAATGCGATTGTGATGGCGTTGACGAATGTGCTGCTGGACTATCTGCTGATATTCGGTAACTGCGGTTTCCCGGAATTGGGAGTGAAAGGGGCAGCTATCGCTTCGGTGATGGCGGAGGCGGTGTCTATCGTGTTTTATATGGTCTATACCCGGATGACGGTGGATATTAAGAAGTACGCACTGAATCAGTTCCGATCGTTTGATGTTAAATTGCTGGGGCGTGTGTTAGACATCTCTATATTTACGATGTTGCAATATTTTATTTCGCTCAGTACTTATTTTATGTTGTTTGTGGCTGTGGAACATTTAGGGCAGCGGGAACTGGCAGTTGCGAATATCGTCCGGAGTGTTTACATCGTCTTATTGATCCCTGTCAATTCTTTATCGACAGCAACGAATACGTTTGTGAGTAACAGTATCGGGGCGGGGCATAAGGATCAGGTCATTCCGATCATCCGCCATATAACCTGGATATCGTTGGGGATCATGGCTGTTTTTGTGTCTGTCACTTGTCTGATTCCTTCTACAATATTGTCGGTTTATACCAATGATGTGACTTTGATACAAGCTTCTATCCCTTCCCTTTATGTGATTTCAGGTGCTTTGTTGATCGGAGCGGTTGCCAATATCGTGTTCAATGGAGTGACGGGTACGGGAAATACTCGTTCGGCTTTTGTGATGGAGCTGGCTACCCTGGTTTTCTATACATTATTTATATATGTGGCCGGAATGCGCTTGCATTTGCCGGTTGCTATTTGTTTCATGACTGAGGTGGTGTATTATACCGGTTTGTTGGTCGCAAGTGTCATTTATTTGAAGAAAGCGTCCTGGCAAAATAAGAAAATCTGACTTTGTTTTGTCTGGATAGTGGTTTGTTTTGACCTGATAGATTGGTAAAATGACCGGATATCCCTGTTCGTGATTGTCGCTGTTTTTGCGTGATGCCTTGAATTTGTTTTTTTGTATATATAAAAAAGGCGAATTATGAGGTGTACTAATTGCGGTTGGGAGAATTCCGGTGACAGGTCAAATTGTGAGAAGTGTAATTCTCCGTTATCAAATTATGCCATGCGTGAACATGCGGTGACGGATGTTTATGCTCGGCGTACAGTGAATGAGAATATAGGGATAAATGTCGGCAGGCCGACAGTTTGCGAACAAGGGGATAGTGAGAGTTGTCCTCAATGCGGTTATCCTCTTTTGCCGGGTATGTCGGAATGCCCGAATTGTAACTGTTCCCGACAAGCTCCGGCAGGTGTAGTATCCGATTCTTTGAATTGTCCTAAGTGTAACCATGAAAATCGAGAAGATGCATTCTTTTGTTCGCATTGTGGGTATGAACTGCAGAAGAAAGAACCGGTAAAGCAATCCCGTTCGAGTTATGGGAGGAAAACGATTACGCCATGGGAGATGCAGGCTCCGGTGTGTACATGCCGTCTTTCCATGATACCAAACGCGAATGAGGAAGCTGTGACCTCTCCGCTTGTATTTTCAGGTGAGGAGATCATCCTGAATCGTGACAATACGGATGAAGGTAATATGACGATAACTTCTAAAGAACAGGCAGTTTTGACCTACGAGAATAAGAAATGGTATCTTCAGGACAGGAGTGAACAAAAGACTACATTCGTATATACAACCGAAAAAATAGAGCTAAAGCCCGGAGACATTATTGTGTTGGGGAATAGGAGATTTGAGTTTAACGAATAACCTCAAATGAATAGCCATGTCCGGAGTTGTCGTTAACAGGTGTGATTTTACGGTTGGCCAATATATCGGCGGACTCTATCGGGTAGACCTTGTTTTAGGGGAAGGTTCTTTCGGAAAAGTGTTCAAAGTGACGGGCCCCGGTTCGCAGGTGTATGCTTTGAAGTTGTTGAAATTGTGGGAAATAGTCCCAGAGCTTCGTAAGCCTTTGATGGACCGTTTCGTCATGGAATTTGAGACTGGGTTGATAAAGAGCCGATTCTTGGTTCACTCAGTTGGCCATGGGCTGGAGTGCGGAAATCCTTTTATCGTTATGGACTATTGTCCGAAAGGGAATCTTACCCAATATATGGAACGTTACTCTGTCGACCTGGTCAAAGTCGGACGGGAGATTCTTTGTGGGCTGAACGATTTGCACAAAAGTGGTAAGGTACATCGAGACCTTAAACCTGAAAACGTGTTGATTAAGGAGGATGGAACTGCTGCTTTGACAGATTTTGGAATCAGTGGCGATCGAAACAAGCGAATGACGGAACGGAATATATTGGGGCGTCCCCAACAGATTTTCGGAACCTATGCTTATATGCCCCCAGAGCAGGTAAACCGTTTGCGAGGAGATGCGACAGTACTTCCGACAACCGATATTTTCTCTTTTGGCGTGATGATGTATCAATTGCTGACGGGCAAGTTGCCTTTCGGTGAACTGAATGACCATAACGATTTGGTCTCCTATCAGCGGAATGGGAAAAACGGCAATTGGGACAGGCGGTTATTGGAACGTACCGAAAATGGTGCGGTCTGGCAAAAAGTGATCGAAGGTTGCTTGATCCCGGATTTCAAGCAGCGTATGCAATCGGCTACCGCTGTCCTTAATCAGATGCCTCAAGGACAGCCTGTTTCATATATTCAGCAATGGGTAGGGTGGAAACCTGAACCCGGAAAAAAAGGATTGTCCATGCGTGTAATGCAGGGATTGGAACATGGGAAGGTCTACGATCTGAGTCACTTGTTCAGAGACCGGAAAAGACTGATCACGATAGGGAGGGAAGACTCGAATGTCGTATGTATCCCGGAGAACGAGAGCCCTTATATTTCACGTCGGCATTGTACGATCGAAACGGATGTCAGGACAGGGCGCTGGTTTATTCGTGACGGGCAATGGATCGCTGAGAAGGGACGAGGGGGATACTGGAAAGAGTCGGTGAATGGAACTTATATTAACTCAGCTCCGGTGACTCCGGAGGGAAGCGAACTTCATCCGGGGGATATCATTACAGTTGGCGATGTCACCTTTCGGATTGAAGATTATTAATTCTAATTTATTAATGAAAAATAGAATATAGACCTATGGTACAAAGACAAACAGAGCCATACAGACGGTCCTTTTCCGGATCGGTTGGCGCAGGAATGGGGGCACTGATGGGAGGTGCGCATAAGCAGTTTTATGTATTGGAGCATCGCATGTCTTCTAAATATCATCGTGCCGGTGAAACACAAAAGATCATTGTCGATCAAATAGAGATGGGGCGTGACCCGCGTTGCCAGGTGCGTTTTGACGATTCGTTTACTTCAGTGAGCCGTCGCCATGCGGCTATCGTTCGTGACGGAGCCGGTTGGAAACTGGTGCATTTGTCTAAGGTCAATATGACTCTTTTGAATGGCCGTCCGGTAACAGATGAATGGTATCTGCAGAATGGGGACGAGATACAGCTTTCTTCCAATGGACCTCGCATTGGATTTATCGTTCCTCAGGGTGACAGGAGCATGATCAAAAATATAAACTTTACGGAACGCTTCAGCTTGTTCCGCCAGCAGGCATTGAAACCTTATAAGCAGATGATGGTTTGGATGTCTGTCGTTTTCCTGCTGGTGATCGGAGGGTTTATTGGTTGGAGTGTTCTGAATCAACAGCAAAACCAGAAAACGAATGAAATGTTGGCGGGAAGTATCGCATCTGTGAGTGCCCGGCAGGATAGCGCTGGCATTGAAGCGCAGAAGCAGCTCGCTGCCGTTTCTAATCAGGCCCAGACTGCCGTTCAGGCAGCCATACAGGCTAGCCAAGCTAGTCAAGCCAGCACTTCGCAGGGCATAAACCAGCTTCGTAGCGAATTGGTGGACCTGAAAAGCGATTTGAAATCAGCCCGTGAGGAAAAAACGGAAAGTGAATCTGCCAAACAAACGGTTTCTGCTGGCGAGCAGACCGCAGCTTCTGCCGTTCCGGTGGCGACAGGCATGACTTCGTATGAGAGTTGTTTTCCTTACATCTATTATATACAGTTGGATAAAGTGGAGCGTACAAATAAAAAAGGCAAGACAGAAGTGATCAATATCATCAATCGTTGGGCGGGAACCGGTTTCTTGTTGAGTGACGGACGCTTTGTCACATCCCGCCGAATCATTGAAAGATGGTATTTCCAGGTAAACGGTAATCTGATGGACGAAGATATGCGCCCGTTGAATAAGGCAGTCTGTAATCTGGAAAGGGTGGTGGCCTATTTTACTGCTTATTCTTCTACTGGAGATGCGTTGGCTTTCACGAGTGATCAGTTCACCTGCGACCGAAGTGCCGATACCTATACGGTTCTTCGGGGTCCATTAGGAGGTCTCGTCAAAGGAGCCCGTTTGCGTATTGCCCCGTCTAACGGAGGGAAGGACTGGGCTTATTTCCAGACAGCCAAAAAAGGTGGTTTGAAATTCGATACTTCTAAATCGACTTCATTGGGCCGAGGCATTCCTTTGACCATTTTAGGATTTCCGGCAGAAGTCGGTATCAATTCGGCTTCCGGCCCGGTTTACGGTAGTGGTGTGACGGCTCACAGCGGGTTGGATCGTGGCGATATCATGACGACGAATACAAGTTTTGAGATAGGCGGTTCGGGTGCACCTGTTTTCGCTGTTTCGGAGACCGGGGAATATGAAGTAGTCGGGTTGATTTCTTCTATGGCTGAAGGACTGCGGGGAGTGGTCGTACCGATAGCAGCTGTCCGATAGTGAAAATTAGAACAATATATGGGAGAAACGAATAATAATCCTTTTAAGTTTAAGCTCGGAGCACAAACGAACGTTGGGTGTGTCCGTACGAATAACGAGGATAATTTTGTCGTGAGTGCGGATCTTAACGCGGGGGAGTGGTTGCTTCCCCGCGATTGCCATACCGTTTTTACCTTAGGTAATAAAGGGGCGATGCTTGTTGTCGCGGACGGCATGGGAGGTTTGGAGGCCGGTGAAATAGCATCCCGAATAGCCGTCGATACGATGAAAGAGTTTTTTTCGGCGGATAAGATAACGGACGAGATTGTGAAAGACACTTCTACGATCCGCAAATATATGTATGAAGCGGTGGTGGCTGCCGATAACGCTATAAAAAGAAAGAGCAGAGAGGAAAAGAGTGTCAAGTCGATGGGGACTACTCTCGTTGCTGCTTGGTTATTTGATGGTTATGCCAATATTATTTGGTGTGGCGATAGCCGAGGGTATCTGTTCAATCCCGTATCTGGGCTTGCGCAAGTGACAAAAGACCATTCTTATGTACAGGAACTGGTTGATAGTGGCCGTCTTCTTCCGGAGTATGCTTTTGACCATCCCGACAGCAATATTATTACTCGTAGCCTCGGCAATCCCCAGAAAGCGGCAAATCCGGATTTTGTCCGTTTGCCTTTGCAGGAGGGAGAGGTGATTTTGCTTTGTACGGACGGGCTTAATTCAATGTTACGGGATGAGGAGATCGAAGCAGTTATGCAAGAGACTTCGAACGAAATCGATACTTGTACGAAGGCATTGATTCAAGGTGCATTGGATTTGGGTGGCCACGATAACGTCACAGTCGTTCTTTGCCAGATTGTTCCGGAAGAAAATAAGCCGTCGGTACAGGATATGCAGCAAACCGTCTCGACATTCACTGAAAAAGAACGGAAAAAGCCACTTCGGAAATTTGTTCTTTGGACGGTCGCTTTTGTTTTTGTTCTTCTTCTGGCGTGTCTGGCTTGGTCGTTTTCCACAGCATGGCAAAACAAGATTATCCAATGGTATGAACAAACAGTAAAATAAACTATGCAGTTAGAAGAAAATATACTATTTGCTAACCGTTACAGGCTGGAACGACTTTTGGGGCGTGGTGGCTTTTCTGAAGTGTGGTTGGCTGATGATACTTTGACTTCCCTGAAAGTCGCATTAAAAGTCTATGCTCCGGGAGGCGGTATGGATGAGCATGGCGTGCAACTATTCTCGACCGAGTTTTCCCTTGTATTCAATTTGAATCATGGCAATTTGCTTAAGCCTACTTATTACGACACCTTCGAGCGGATGCCTTATTTGGTTTTGCCTTATTGTCGGCAGGGTTCGGCAGCCAGTCTGATCGGACAAATGGGAGAAAAGGAGGCATGGCTTTTTTTGCGGGATATTGCGAGCGGGTTGGAGTATTTGCACGGACAGGAGCCTCCGGTTATCCATCAGGACATTAAACCAGACAATATCCTGATGGATGTGTCGGGACGTTATCTGTTGACAGATTTCGGTATCAGCATAAAGGCGCGGAATACATTGCGGAAAAGCATCATGAAGACGGAGGGTTCCGTGGGCACATTAGCCTATATGGGGCCGGAACGCTTTAGCAAATATCCTTTACCGATCAAAGCGAGCGATATTTTCTCCCTGGGAGCGACACTTTACGAGTTATTGACGGGGATGGTCCCTTTCGGGGAACATGGCGGACTGTTGTTGCAGCATGGTGCTGAAATCCCAGTCTTGGAGGGAGAGTGGTCGGATGAATTGAAGGCGATAATCGATCTGTGCTTACAGAAAGATACCTGGGAACGTCCTTCCGCGATGGAAATACGGATCTATTGCGAACAATACCTGAATGGTGAAATCCCGGTTTTACCTGGTAAGCAGGTAGAGAAAAAAACGGAACCTTTGCCTGAAGTGCAGCCGCAAGAACCGGAACTTTCGGATGTCCCGGTTGTGGTACAAGAAGATAGCAAGGATGAAAGTTTGGAGATACAAGAAGTAGAAACACCTGACCCTGAAATAGATAATATAGCAGACAATGCTTCTCCTATGCTTCCCAAAGTATTGAAGTGGGGACTTCCGCTTGTTTTTCTTTTAGGAATCGTTTTTTTCATTTTTCGTAGTATGGAGCAGAGGCAAGAAAAGGAGGAGGCCAAGGCGAAAGCAATGGAAATTGAGGCCCGCTACAACGAATATCTTCAGTATATTCATACCGGCGATAGTCTGACCAACCTTGGCAATAAAAGTCAGGGAGGAGATTATGAGCAGTTCTATCTGGGGGCTGTTGGGCGTTATGATGCTGCTTTAAGGCTGGAGGATGAATATCGGACCGCATTTCCCGATGTGGCAGGCGTTTCAGCCCGGAAAGACAGTGTGCAGAAAAAGATTGAAGAGATTTATAACTTATTCGTATCTATGGCGGCAGAAGCGGAACAAACCCAGGATTACGATATGGCGGAAATTTTTTATAAACGGGCATCCGGCGTTAAACCGGAATCTGCCGTGTTGAAAGATTTTCGTGCTCGCAGGGAGGCCATTCAGGATTCTATCGCCGTTCACATTAATAATTGAAGAAGATGAAGACAACGATAAACAAGTTTTATATGAAGGTTTTTTGTAGCCTTCTGTCCCTGTTTCTTTTTGTAGCGTCTGCCTTTTCACAGGATTGCAACGGGACGTATGAGGGCGGTTTGGCCTTGTTGAAAAAGCGGACGGAGGCGTCTGTCAAAGAAGCGGTCCGTAAGTTCGAGTCGGCCAAGAGATGCTACAAGGTAAACCGCGACCAGCAAGGCGTGCTGAATTGTGATGAGCAGATCACTGCTTGTAAGCAGATACTGAACTATTTCACGCAACAGACCGCCAAGGTAACTGCAGAAGAAAGCTATGAGTTTCCGGAGGCAGGAGGCGAGCAAATCATCCCGGTAAAAACGAAACGAAGTTGGAGTTTCTCCGATGTCCATGACTGGTGCACGGCCACAAAGGAGAAAGATGGATTGAAAATCGTCGTCAATCCGAATCGGACGACAGTACGCCGCTCGCAAACTATCACATTGAAATGGTCCGGCAGGAAACAACTTGTCAAGATCGTGCAGGAAGGGGCGGAAGAGAAATTGACGTTGAGTGAATCCGATCTTTTTTTCCAGGCTGACGATACGGAGAAAGTGATCGAAATAACTTCGAATTGCGATTGGGCGGTTGAAAGTAATGATGCTCCTTGGTGCTCCTGGCGTAAAGATAGCCTGCACCTGTATGTTGAACCTTCCATCAACGAAGGGTCGGCAAGGCGTACAGGGACGATCCGTATCGGTGCCGGTTCGCGTCATGCCGAAATCCGTTTGATGCAGGAAATGGATAATTTCAGGATATTCACTCCGGATGAGAACGATACACTTGTTTTTATTCCGAAGGGAGGAACGGTAGATTTGCCCGTCGAATATACGGTCAGTCAAAATGAGACACCGTGGGAAATCTACTCCTATCCGAATTGGTGCACGGCAACCCGTGAAGGCAACGCCTCTTTGACCTTAAAATGTCTGTCTAATAAAATGAAAGAAGATCGTGATGGCACGATCTTCGTGAAAAAAGGACGCAAGCTGATTTCCATAACGGTCATCCAGTTGGGCAAAGGTTCGAAATACATGACCTTCCAACCTCTTTTCGGTAAAAAGAAAAAAGCGAAATCTTTGTACCAGCGAGCCGTTTTGTTCACCCCCGAAGAAGATTGACATTTTTACAACATCAAGAACTTTTCCTGCAGTTTTTTCAGATACAGTTTGGAAATCTGCAGGTCGCGGACATTGTCGAACGGCGGATAGAACACGCATTTCTTATCCTTGATCATGATCAGATAATTGATGTTGATGATATAGGATTGATGAATCTGAATGAACGAGGGAGAACTTGCCAGTATCTGATCCGCCGCTATATTTTTACGGATGGCGATGGGGGCTGACGCATTGTTCAGGTACGCTTCCCATTGCTTCCTGTCTGAATTGTATTTGAAAAAGCCTACGTTTTCGGGCCTGAGGAACTGCAGATCGTTTGTCGGCGACGGGATGATGATCGTCTGCTCCAGCGGTGAAAGGCTCCTTAACAGGATATGAAAGGGAACTGTCTGCAATTGCTGTTCCTCCACCTTTTCGATGAAACGTTTCATCATATTGGACAATTCGCTTTTGTCAATTGGTTTCAACAAGTAATCGAAGGCCGATTCGCGGATCGCATCGAGCATATATTTATTGTAAGCCGTATAAAAGACGACTTGCATGTTCCACGTGATCTCGTTGCGGACCAAGTTCAGTAATTCGGGTCCCTGCATATCGGGAAGCTCGACATCGAGAAATACCAGATCCGGCATCGTTTTGAAAATCAATTTTTTCCCCATTGCCCCGTTTTTGGCTATCCCTTCCACATTAAATTGCTGATAGGACTTTAATTCAAAAGCTAAATTGTCCACAGCCAGTTCGTCGTCGTCGATGATTACTATCTTGTAGTTATTCTTCATGTGCACTCTCTTTTTTTACAAATTTAATAGTTGTCACCAAAGTGTTCCGGTCCTTTTTAGGCAAAATCATGGATATTCTCCCTTTTTGGACGGTTATTCGGTTACAAAAAGGAGCTAAGCGGATTACTTTCCTTCCGGCAAAGTGTACGAATAACCCTCTGGCAAGGTGAATTGTACGAGGCAGCCCGGGTTTTCATCCGTTCCCTGGCTACTTTTTTTGATAAGGATCGTGATAGGAACACTGTTTCCAGCATTCAGTAGCTCGATAGTTTGGTTCAATACTTTCAGGCCCGTTCCTGTACTTTGCATGGCTGGACAGCCAGTTTGCAGCCGGAACCCGGTACCGTTGTCTTCTATGCTAATAATAATATTCCCGTCTTGACGAAAGACAGTGATGGATAGTCGTTTTTCGCCCTCTTTATCCCGAAGTCCGTGTTTGATAGCATTCTCGACCGGAATCTGGATCATCATGGAGGGGAGTTCGAACTGGTCGGCATTGATTTGCGGGTCTATCCGTATCTCGGTTTGAAGGGAGGAGCCGAAGCGTTCTTGTTCGAGGTCGAGATAGGTACGGACGAAATCTATCTCCTCGGCAAGCGTGATACATAGTTTTTCTGTCAGGCGCAGGTTGAGGCGCATGATTTTGATCAGGTTATACAGCTCTTTGTAGCTGCTGTCGCTTTGGCTGTAATGGCTGATGACCCGGTTGAGCGTGTTAAAGATAAAATGGGGTGATACGCGGTTGCGGATATTTTCCATCCGGAGGCTGATGATCTTGTTGCGTGTTTCCGCCAGCAGAAAGGCTCGTTGTTTTTTCTGGTAGAAATAGATGAAAGCTGCAATGGTCAGCAGTATCACACAAACGAGAATCCAGATATAGACACTTAGTTCCAGCGATCGCATGTCGCTCTGCTGTTTTTGTATGAACAGCCTTTGTTTCATCAGTGTCGTATCCTGTTTATAACGAAGGTCCGTTTCTGCCACTCGCATCCGGATGCGGTCGTTACGGATGGAGTCGTCCATCCGCATGTTTTCTTTGAGATATTGGTAGGCCTTGCGGTAATCACCTGTCTCTTCATAATAATGTTGTAGGAATTTTTTTCGGATATCGACTAAAGTCGGTTCTGCTTGCAAATTATCGGTCATGCTGTGGAGCTGTTTTGTCGCTTCGGCGATATTCCCTTTTCGGAGCGCGAGTTCGAATATCTGCGTTTGGGCGTGGTACAGTGCTGATGAATTACCGATCTTTTCAAAATAGGAATAACTTTGATCCAAGTAGTATTGGGCTGAGTCGAGCTGTCCCATCAGTAGATAGATGGCTCCGATATTCAGCATGCAGACATTTTGGGCATAAACATATTCGGGTGAAGGTTTGACCAGTTCGTATCCTTTTTTGAATAGGTCGAGCGCTTCGGGATATTTTTTTTCAAAAAAGTAGACGTTTCCGTGGTTCGTGCAATAGACGAATTTCCGGTTGATGTCCATCTGGTCGAAGAGCTTGTAAGCCAAGTTGAAGTAGTAGTGCGAAAGATCGAAATCCCGCAGTTCCGAATAGGTTTGTCCCAGTCCGGTGTAGATATTGATCAGCTCTGGTTCGGGCAGATCGATCGAGTCGGCAATGTAGAGTATCTGCCGGTAGTACCATGCCCCTTGGTCGTAGCGGCCGCTACGGACATAGACGTCGGCCAGGTTTGTGTAGCCTGTCAGCAGCACCTCGCTGTTGTGTGTCTGCCGGCCGTACGAGAGCATTTGTTTGAAATATTTAAGGGCGGAATCGTTCATGCTGGTGATTGCATACCGGTTCCCTATGTTGTTACTTGCATCTGCCAGCAGGTAATAATGATAGGGTGTCAATATCTTTTGGCGTGCACAAAACTGTTCGACTTTCCTGCACAGTGGCAAGATCGTGTCGAACTCGGAAGTCGTCAGAAAAGTTTTGACATATAAATTATAAAGGATATACCAGTCGACGCTGTCCTGCACCGGGCGTGTCTGCATCGCTTCCTCCAATATCTGGCGTGCGAAAAGGGCATCTGAATAGATCGCTTTTTGAGCTTGTTCATAAACCGTATCTCCTTTAGGCGCAAAGTTGATCTCCTGTGTTACCGGAACCTGCTTGTTGCAGGACAGGATTGCGGAAAATAAAAAGATAGCAATGGTGTAAAGAGGGTATTCTTTTTTCATATAAGAGATGTTTTTTGATGAGCTTGTATTGAAATAAACCTATTTGTTTGGGCAAATGTAACAGATATAATGATATAAAAATAGATTGTTCCGATAAAAAGATAAATTATTTATTATACCCTTGTTTTTTCTGATATATGGCGATTGACGGTAGTATCAAAATGTCACTACCTATCCATGAAAATCGGATTAGTAGGGCATATTTAGAAGATTACCTTTGCGGGTAATATATTTTAACATATCTATAAGGAAGGTGATAGCTGTTTTGGGTGTCTAAATGTAATGTTATGTGTCGTGATAGAAATAGATGAATTTGTTATGGATAAGTGCTTTTTTTTACCGGATAGCAGTCGTAAATTACCGGATAGGACTTTTTCTTCCTTTTTCCAATCTTCGATGCTCCGCGAATGTCTATTTTAGCGTTAAAAACTAAAAATATTATGGAACATAAGACGCTACAATTTTTCCAACGCCCACTACAGCCGGGCTGCCTGTTTTCTTTTTTATTTTTCCTGATGGCCTTCTTTCTGTCACAGGAAGCCGTTGCGCAGGAAAGTAGAAAAACTGTTTGGCAACAGATTAAAGAAGCGGAAGATGGAGATGTGATTGATCTGAAGGGTGAAACCTATGAGTGGAATTATATCGAGTTTTCCGGTAAAAAAACGGTCACGTTGAAAAACGGAACGATTATTCGGCCGGATGGCTATTCTGTGAATAAAGTGGAACTGTTGTTCGGAGTTGGGGGCGGCTTCAAACTGATCTTGGATGAGGTAAAGTTGAAGGGGGGAGAGTTCTCGAAAGGGGCACCGATAGTCTACGTCAAATCAGGAGGTATCTTGGAGATGAACGGAGGAGCCATTACGGAGGCAAGGGTCGATGAGGCTGTACCCAGTTGCGTGCGGATAGCTGGAGGCGGCATTTTTATTATGAATGGTACTGTGATCAATGGCGAGAATGCGGTTGGAGAAGGGGAGATCAATGTTGCAGAGGGAGGAACATTGGTCATGAACGGCGGACGAGCCAACTGGGTCATCAACAATGGAACGACTAAAATCGGAGGAGATGCTGTGATCAGAAAGTTTTGTAGTTCCATGAAACCACTAGAGATATTCGCTCCTTTGACGGATGAGATTTTTGCGCATAGTATCTCATTTCTTTATCCTGGTGCTAATGTGTTGGGACAAGTCGTGGCCATCGGAGTGGATGGATATACGCCGACCCGTTCCGATGCTTCGAGATTTTATGATGTCGGGAAAAAATTTGGTTTCGGTGTGAAAAACGGGAAGATCGTTTTTGTAAAGTTAGGACAGGAAGATCCGGTGATCGAAACGGAAGAGGATTTAACAGGAGCCATTGACGAGTTGCCAGCCGGGACGGAAGAGGAACCGTCGGATGTTATAGTGGAGACTGAGATTTCAGTGACAAATCCGGTGACGGTCAAGGACAAGTATATTACGTTGGGAGGCGGTGGAATGCTCAACTCGCTGAACAGTGGCGGGATCTTCTCGGTCAATAATGGCGGTCTGGTGTTGGATAATATTACGTTAAAGGGGCAATGGATAGACAAACGACCGCTTTTGGAGGTGCTGAATGGATCGATTTTGAACATTCATCCGAATACGATGATTCACTCGAAATCGGATCATCTGGCGACGGTGCATGTCGACAAGACCAGTACGCTTGTGTATGAGGGTATTATGGAGGGACATCTTCATAGTATCGGTTCTTTGTCGCTGCTCGCCGGAGCAGTTCATGGCCAGGTCAGTTCGTTTACACCTTTCAAACTTTCAGGTAACGCGAAGATCGATGTCGGAATCTTTTTGGGAAGAATCGATACATATATAGGAAAAATTTGTTTGACAGACCCTCTGCGAGACAAGCTGGATGTGCTGACTGGCGTAGGAATGGAGCCCGAAGTAGGTAATCCGGTGTTGATTGCCGAAGGAGTGGACGGCTACAGGCTGACGAAGTCCGACCTTCTGAAACTGAATTGTATCACAGATGGTTGCGAGTTTTATCTTGACAACGACTGTATCTTGATGCGCAAAATAGATCCTTCTGCCAACGAAAAGATCGATCCCGCTCAACTTCGGATCAGAACTGGTAATGGGATGGTTGAAGCAGACGGAATTCCCGCAGGCCACCGATATGCACTCTACAATTTGTCAGGAATTATTCTGGCGAAAGGGGTGTCCGATGGTGGGACGATCCGGATTCCGGTCAGTCACTCTGGAATTTATATTTTTCAGGCAGCAGGGGTAGGAAAGAAAATACGAGTATCCGAATAATCCTTTTTTTGAGCTGAATAGTATTAGTTATTGATCTTATAATCATTTTCCTTAAAATGTCTGATTTCTGGAAATGTTAAGGATTATTACCTTTGCCAATGCAGAATAAAAAAGAATATAAACATAAATAACTAATTAAAAAACAAACAGTGTATGAAAACAAAGCTTACTTATTTACTGATGATCATTATGACGATGACAATGGCGTTGGGATTCACCTCTTGTGGAGATGACGATGAAAATGAAGTTATCACTGTCTCGATTGTAGGAACATGGACTTTTGAAAGTGAAAAGGTGTCCGAAACGTATGAATTTAGATCCGGATTGTCAGGCGTCCATTCTGTTGTAAATCGGGATGAGTATGGCGAAATTACAACTTCGGCACAAGAAAATTTCGAATATTCATTGTCAGAAAGCAATGACGGAACGAAATATGTGACGATTGTTTTTGAAACTACGAGCAGAAAATATAAATATGAGGTTACAGCTTCTAAATTGTTGTTATATACATCGGCTACTCAGTATTATGAATATAAAAGGAGATAATAGCGGTATACAATAAATAGTTACAGAAAAAATACGAACGAGGGAAAGCAGTCATCGGGTTTTTCCTCGTTTTGTTTTTTTACAAAATATGATATACTATGTTTGGGTCTGAATGTTCTGAATTGAGGAAGATTATCCTGTTAGGTGCGTTTGCCCTTTCTATTTTTTGTCCGGGTATAGATGCTGTTTCTGCTTATCCGAAGCTGGTACGGTTCCAATGTCCGGACGGAACGTTTGTAAACTTGCAGTTGAAAGGAGATGAGTTTTGTAAATGGGCTGTTACCGAAGACGGCTACACTCTTTTGCGCGATAAGGAAGGTGATTGGTGTTATGCTGCTAAAGACAGCATTGGTAAGGTTCGGGCTTCTGTTTGGAAACTGTCTGCCAAGCGTTCGGAGAAATTATCTGCTTTTTTGCATCGAATACCGAAAGGATTGAAAATACAGCAGGATTTTGAGAATCTGAAGTCGAGGAAAGCTCCCCATGCCCGAAAATCAGCAGTTCCTGTTATCGGAGAGCGGAAAACACTAGTTATATTGATGCAGTTCCCGGATTTGGAGTTGAAACACTCTTGGAATGAGATCAACGCTTTGTTTAACCAAGCCGGTTATCGCGAAGACGGAGCAGAGGGAAGCGTGAAAGATTTTTTCCGAGAAAATTCGTATGGACGGCTGGATTTGAATTGTGATATTGTCGGGCCTTTTACCTCCTCCCAAAAAATGGCCTATTATGGAGGAAATGGCTGGTCGGGTGGTGACGAGCATCCGGAAGAACTGTTCCTGGAAGCATTGGATCTTATCCCCTCTGATATTGATCTCGAAGATTATGTAGATCAGGATGGGTATATGAATAATGTCCATCTCGTATTTGCCGGGTATGGAGAAGAAGCTGCCGGCCCTGCCGATGCGATTTGGTCTCATGAAGCAACGTTTTATGAACCGATAGAAATTGGAAGGGTGAAAATAAAAGGATATTCTTGTGCCCCCGAACTGCGAGGAAACCGGGGAAGCGGTTTGTCTCGGATCGGTGTCCACTGCCATGAGATGGGACATTCCTTCGGAGCGATGGACTTTTATGATACAGATTACGAATCGGGAGGAGAATTTTCGGGAATGGGCGAATGGGATCTGATGGCTTCCGGAAGTTGGAATAATGAAGGCATTTCTCCCGCTCATTTCAATCCGTATGTAAAGACAATGTTCGGCTGGACCGAGTGTGAAACACTTGCAGAAGGAGAAGCTGAACTGTTTCCCTCTCTGGAAAGTAATAAAGTATTTCGTATCGACACGGGTACGGAAGGTGATTATTTCCTGTTGGAGAACCGTCGACAGGCAGGTTTTGATTCTGCTTTGCCAGGAAGTGGGTTGATGATTTACCACATTTTGCCGCAGATAGAGGAACGGGCTGCTGACAATCGGATTAATGCGGCTTATCCTCAAACCTGCTATCCGGTTTGTGCAGGGGTTGAAGTGGCTGTCCCCAATAAAAATCCGGCATCTTATGGTAGGGTAAATAGTTCGGAATGCCCTTTCCCTGGTAAAAATGTTGTCCGGGAGTTTACAGCCCGGACGGTTCCGGCTGCGATTTCCTCGAAGGGCATCTCCGCTCTTGTAGGCTTGGAGAATATTCGTGAGGAAGACGACGGCATTATACGGTTGAACGTGAAAGCCGGAGAGGGGGAAGCACCAGGCTTATTCGGACTGCCTTTCGCAGATAGCTTTGAGGCGGACGAAACAGTTTGGACTTTCGAGCAGTTGAAAGGAAACACGGGATGGAAAATAGGTGGATCCGAAATATTTGGAGTGAGCATGGGAGTTGCGGACGGGAAGCGGTATTTGAAGATGAATAACGAAAAAGGACTGCTAGGTTTTCGGTCGGTCGCACGTGCGATATCGCCGGTAATCAAGAATGATTCCGGAAATATATGGCTCTCTTTTATGTACCATAATGGAGGAAGATTTTCTGTATCTGGAACTTTGAAAGTTTTATACAAGAGTACTATGCAGGAGAACTGGTTGCCGTTGATATCGTTTTCTGAACGTAACGAAGGGTGGGTACAATATAGAGGATTCATGCTTGCAAGCAAAGAGGATTTCCAGATTGCCTTCGAAGGTGAAGTTGAGGCTGGCTTGCTTCTGATCGATGACGTGAAAATTTATTCGGATGCGGCAACTTCCGCCTCTCCCATACCGATGAAGCCTGCTTCTCTGACTTGCTGCGGAATGCGAGGGAAAGTTTGTGTGAAAAGTGACGAATCCGTTCGTTTCAGAATTTATGATCTGACTGGAAAAATCGTTTATTCCGGTACTTTGGAGGAAGGCTTGAATACGATAGAGATGGACCCCGGACTTTATATCGGCGTTAGTGAAAAGGCTGTGTCTAAGTTTTCTGTCTATTAGACCTGCTTTATTCGTCAGTTTTTCTTACCTTTGCCCCTCATTCAAAGAATAGAAAATAAAATAAATATACATACGAATTATGTTTGAGAATTTAAGCGAAAGGTTAGACAGATCGTTTAAACTGTTGAAAGGTGAAGGTAAGATCACGGAAATCAATGTGGCCGAAACATTGAAAGATGTGCGTAAAGCATTACTCGACGCCGACGTAAACTATAAAGTAGCCAAGAGTTTTACCGATACGGTAAAGACGAAAGCATTAGGACAAAATGTGCTTACATCCGTTAAGCCCAGTCAGTTAATGGTCAAGATCGTACATGATGAGTTGGCAGACCTGATGGGAGGGACGGCAACCGATCTGGATCTGAAGGGTAGTCCGGCAATCATCCTGATGTCCGGTTTGCAAGGTTCCGGTAAAACGACTTTTTCAGGTAAGTTGGCGAATTTGCTGAAGACAAAGAAAAATAAAAAGCCGTTGTTGGCAGCTTGTGACGTGTATCGTCCGGCCGCTATCGAGCAGCTGCGCGTAGTCGGTGAACAGGTCGGAGTGCCTGTCTATATGGAACTGGAAAACAAGAATCCGGTGGAGATCGCGATGAACGCGATCCGCGAAGCACGTGCGAAAGGTAATGATGTCGTGATTGTCGATACTGCCGGCCGTTTGGCAATCGATGAGCAGATGATGAAAGAGATCGCTGCGATCAAGAGTGCTATCCAACCGGATGAAACCTTGTTTGTGGTTGATTCCATGACCGGACAGGATGCAGTTAATACGGCGAAAGAATTCAACGAACGCCTCGATTTTGACGGTGTGGTATTGACTAAGTTGGATGGTGATACTCGCGGTGGTGCCGCTCTTTCTATCCGAACGGTGGTTGACAAACCGATCAAGTTCGTCGGAACGGGCGAAAAGATGGATGCTTTGGATATCTTCCATCCTGAACGTATGGCAGACCGTATCCTCGGTATGGGGGATATCGTTTCTTTGGTGGAACGTGCGCAAGAACAGTATGACGAAGAAGAAGCCAAACGCTTGCAGAAGAAGATAGCCAAGAACCAGTTCGACTTCAACGACTTCATCTCTCAGATCCAGCAGATTAAGAAGATGGGTAATCTGAAAGAACTGGCCTCCATGATTCCGGGTGTAGGTAAGGCATTGAAAGATGTGGATATCGACGACAATGCTTTCAAGAGCATCGAAGCAATCATCTACTCCATGACGCCCGAAGAACGTACGAATCCGGCTGTCCTGAACGGGTCGCGTCGCCAGCGTATCGCCAAAGGTAGCGGCACGACGATCCAGGAAGTAAACAAGCTGATCAAGCAATTCGACGAAACACGTAAGATGATGCGTATGTTGACAGCTGCCAAACCGGGAAGCAAGAAATTCCCTTCATTCAGAAGATAAACCCGAAAAGATAATAGAGTATGGAAGAACAGCAGTACAAGCTATTGGACGGAAAAGCCGTTTCGGCTCAGATGAAGCAGGAGATGGCGGAAGAAGTGGCCCGCATCAAGGCTGCCGGTGGTAAAATCCCTCATTTGGCTGCCATATTGGTCGGTCATGATGGTGGAAGTGAAACGTATGTCGCAAGTAAAGTGAAGACATGTAATGAGATCGGTTTCAAATCGTCTCTGATCCGTTATGAAGCTGATGTTACTGAAGAAGAGCTTCTTCATAAAGTGGACGAACTGAACAACGATCTGGACGTGGATGGTTTCATCGTACAGCTCCCGCTTCCGAAACATATCTCAGAACAGAAGATTATCGAAGCGATCGACTACCGTAAGGATGTAGATGGTTTCCATCCGATCAATGTGGGTCGTATGTCTATCGGTCTCCCCTGTTTTGTGTCGGCAACTCCGGCTGGCATCTTGGAGCTGTTGAGGCGTTACGAGATTCCTACTCGCGGTAAACATTGCGTAGTGCTGGGGCGTAGTAATATCGTGGGCAAACCGATGGCTACTTTGATGATGCAGAAAGCCTATCCGGGCGATTGTACGGTTACTGTTTGCCACAGTCGCTCCGAGAACCTGAAGGAAATGTGCTTGAGTGCCGACATTATTATTGTGGCATTGGGTGTCCCCGAATTCCTGAAAGGCGATATGGTAAAAGAAGGGGCTGTAATCGTGGATGTGGGTACGACACGTGTGCCGGATGCAACTCGCAAAAGCGGCTTTAAGTTGACTGGCGATGTCAAGTTTGACGAGGTCGCTCCTAAGTGTTCTTATATCACGCCGGTTCCGGGTGGTGTAGGTCCGATGACGATTATTTCTTTGATGCGCAATACGCTTTTAGCCGGAAAGAAAGAGATTTATAAATGAAAATCCTCCTCTCCGGGTTTTGTCTTTTGAGCTTTCTGTCTTTATCCGCTCAGGACTCGCTGACAATTTTGTTTGCCGGTGATGCCATGATGCACCAGAAACAACTAGACAATACCCGGAGGGGAGATTTTTTTGATTTGGGTAGCTATTTTGCCAATATCGAGAGAGAGGTGAAAGCTGCCGATATTGCTGTTGTGAACTTCGAAGTCCCGTTAGGAGGGGAGCCGTATAGTGGTTATCCGGCTTTCAGCGCTCCGGAAGACTTCGCTTTGGCTTTGCAAAAAGCAGGCTTCGACTTTTTCTTGTTAGCCAATAATCATTGTTTAGATAGGCGGACTCGCGGACTTGTCCGTACCATCCAAGCACTGGACTCTCTCGGAATCCGTCATACCGGAACCTTTCTTGACTGTGATCACCGTCACCGCACATATCCGATGTTGCTCCGTAAGAAAGATTTTCGTATCATCATGCTCAACTATACCTATGGTACCAACGGTTTGAAAGTCGATATACCCCGAATCGTCAATTATATCGATAAGGAGATAATGAAGGGTGATATTGCCGAAGCCAAGCTCTTTAATCCGGATTTTATTATAGCTAATATGCATTGGGGATTGGAATACGAACGAATACCTTCCCGTGAACAACGCGAACTGGCCGATTGGCTGATGCGACAGGGTGTCGATCTGGTCATAGGCAGTCACCCTCATGTTGTCCAGCCAATGGAGCTTCACAGGGGAAAGGAGGGAGTTCCCGACCGTCTGGTTGTCTATTCATTGGGTAATTTTATATCGAACATGAGCCGGGAACATACCGATGGGGGTGTCATGGTGAAAGTCGTTTTAGGCCGGAAGGGTTTGCGTCGATACATTGCTTCTGCACAATATTCGTTGATTTATTCTTCCCGTTATAAGAATGAACAAGGAAAAGAAGATATTCGGGTGGTTCCGGCAGCCTCTTGGTCGGGAAAGAATCAAAATTCCTCTTTTTCAGTCGATTCAGCATTGATTAAGTATGTAAATAATACGCGCTTGTTTTTAAAAGGCAACAATAAGGAGGTCGAAGAGTATATTTTTGAATAAAAAAATGCCCGAATTATTTGCAGTTTAAAATAAAACCTCTATCTTTGCACCGTCTTAAAGAGATAAACACTTGATAAGATAAACATGGTGAGAATAGCTCAGTTGGTTAGAGCATCGGATTGTGGTTCCGAGGGTCGTGGGTTCGAGTCCCATTTTTCACCCATAAGGCCGCCTGTAAAGGCGGTTTTTTGTAACGCAATTAAAGGAAATGAGGCGTGAAACTCATGGAAGTGTGGGTGAGTGGCTGAAACCACCAGTTTGCTAAACTGACGTACGGGTTACCGTACCGGGGGTTCGAATCCCCCCGCTTCCGCAAAGGCTACTGATTATCAGTAGCCTTTTTTTGTTTAACGGCTAAATCAGAAATTATGATGCGAAAGCGTACTCTCATTGTTGGAATCCTCTCGTTTATCATCCTCCTGTTAGCAGGTTTGGGATTCTGGGCATACCGTTTGATACTTGCACCTGATTTTGAGCCACGCAAGACCGTATATGTTTATATTGACGAGAAGAAAGATTTTGGTGATCTCTGCCTCCAGTTGGTCGACTCTGCCGGTTGCCGGCGCATCGGAAGTTTCAAGCAGCTTGCCGGAATGTTGAAATATCCCGCCAATATGCGTACCGGACGTTATGCTGTGGAGCCAGGTATGAATAACCTGGCATTGCTCAACAATCTGCGCCGGGGACATCAGGAGGCCACTCGGGTCACCTTTAATAATATACGCTTCAAGCAGGATCTGGCCGAAAGGCTTGCCGGGCAGTTGATGATCGGGGAGGATGACTTGCTCCCTTTGCTTGCCGATTCTGTCTACTGTGCATCACTGGGCTTTACGCCCGAGACGATCCTTGCTCTGTTTATTTCCAATACTTATGAGGTATACTGGAATATTTCCGCTGAGAAACTGATGCAGCGTATGCAGCGCGAATATAAAAATTTCTGGAGTGACACTCGTCTGGCAAAAGCGAAGGCAATCGGAATGACACCGGTCGAAGTTGCCATTCTCGCTTCTATTGTGGAAGAAGAGACGGCTGCCACAGACGAATATCCTATCGTGGCAGGTCTGTATCTCAATCGTTTGCAGCGTGGTATTCCCCTTCAGGCAGATCCGACCGTGAAGTTTGCTGTGGGCGATTTCTCTCTCCAGCGCATCCTGTTTGAGCATCTGGAGATCGATTCTCCTTATAATACCTATAAACATGCCGGACTTCCTCCCGGACCGCTCCGTATCCCGACTATCAGAGGACTGGATGCCGTGTTGAACCACATGAAGCATAACTATCTATATATGTGTGCAAAAGAAGATTTCTCCGGACGGCATAATTTTGCAGTCACTCTTGCCGAGCATAATCGTAATGCTAACCGCTATCGGGCGGAATTGAACCGAAGGAAGATCCGGTAGGCAATACGGAAACATTTTCCCGGTATGCCACGATCGTTCCATTATAGGGAAACGGCAGTTCCATTATAAGGAAACGACCGTTCCATCATAGGGAAACAACAGTTTCATGCCTATGAAACTAAAAATCCAATATAGCCCGGTTGTTGTGGGTATGGGTAAAAGTCTTATCTTTGTGGGAAGATAACAGAAAAAATCAAGTAAAACAAAATAAACGTTACATGGAAAAACATCTATTTTTAGGGGATGAAGCCGTGGCGCAAGCTGCTATCGATGCAGGTCTGTCCGGTGTTTATGCCTATCCGGGGACCCCTTCGACCGAGATAACCGAATTCATACAGAGTTCGGCCGTCGCAAAGGAAAGGGGTATTCACTGCCGTTGGAGCACGAATGAAAAAACTGCAATGGAAGCAGCGTTGGGTATGAGCTACGCAGGTAAACGGGCTCTTTGCTGTATGAAGCATGTGGGGCTGAACGTTGCCGCCGACTGTTTCATGAATGCTGCCATGAGCGGTATCAATGGCGGTATGATCATCATTACAGCCGATGACCCTTCGATGCACTCTTCACAGAATGAACAGGACAACCGTATGTATGGCAACTTTGCCATGATCCCGATGCTTGAGCCGTCCAGCCAGCAGGAGGCATACGACATGATATATGATGGGTTCGAATTATCCGAAAAGTTGGGTTACCCCGTTTTGGTGCGTATCACTACCCGTATGGCTCACTCCCGTGCAGGTGTGATCAGACGTGAACAGAAGGTGGAAAACGAAATGCATACACCTGAAGACGGACGTCAGCGTTTCATCCTTCTTCCGGCACTTGCTCGCAAACGCTTCAAGACGTTGATCGCGGCGCAGGATACATTTACCGCTTTTTCCGAAGCTTCACCTTATAATGCCTATTTCGATGGTCCGAACAAGGAGCTTGGCATCATTACGACCGGTATTGCATTCAATTATCTTTCGGAGAACTATCCTGACGGTTTTGAACATCCGGTATTAAAGATTAGCCAGTATCCGTTGCCCCGCAAAATGATCGAAAAGATCGTCAGTGAATGCAAGGAAATCCTTGTACTCGAAGAGGGATATCCGGTAGTCGAGGAGCAACTGAAAGGTTTCCTCGGGATCGGTATCCGGGTGCATGGCCGTCTCGATGGAACATTGCAACGCGATGGCGAGCTGACTCCCGATGCTGTCGGTAAGGCATTAGGCAAGCAGATCGAGAGCTACTATGCCACTCCGGAAGTAGTTGAACAACGTCCGCCTGCATTATGTCAGGGTTGCGGACACCGCGATATGTACGAAGCACTGAACGAGGTGTTGACCGGCTACAAAGGAGCTAAAGTGTTCGGTGATATCGGTTGTTATACGTTGGGAGCTTTGCCTCCTTTCCGGGCGATCGACACTTGTATCGACATGGGAGCTTCTATCACGATGGCCAAAGGTGCTTCCGATGCGGGTGTTTATCCTGCTGTGTCGGTGATCGGCGATTCGACATTCACGCACTCCGGTATGACCGGCTTGCTTGATTGCGTCAATGAAAACACGAATATTACGATCGTTATTTCCGATAACGAGACAACGGCTATGACTGGTGGACAGGATTCTGCAGGAACAGGCCGTCTCGAATCGATCTGTGCCGGTATCGGTGTCGATCCGGCCCATATCCGCGTCATGGTTCCTTTGAAGAAGAACTACGATGAGATGAAAGCGATCATCCGGGAAGAGATCGAATATAAAGGCGTATCTGTTTTGATCCCCCGTCGTGAATGTATCCAGACATTAACAAGAAAGAAAAAAGCAAGCAAGAAATGAAAGCAGACATCATATTATCCGGTGTGGGAGGACAGGGTATCCTCTCCATCGCTGCCGTTATCGGAGAAGCCGCATTAAAGGAAGGTTTGTACATGAAGCAAGCCGAAGTTCACGGAATGAGCCAGCGTGGAGGTGACGTGCAGTCGAACCTCCGCCTGTCCGACCAGCCGATTGCGTCTGACCTGATCCCGCTGGGGCAGGCTGACCTGATCATCTCGCTCGAACCGATGGAAGCGCTCCGCTACCTGCCTTATCTGAAGAAGGACGGGTGGTTGGTAACCAATTCGCAGCCGTTCATCAATATCCCCAACTATCCGGAGGTGGAAAAAGTGAACGAAGAACTGGGGAAACTGCCACACAAGGTCGTGCTGGATGTAGAAGCTATCGCCAAAGAGGTGGGGTCCGTTCGTGCGGCCAATATCGTGATGCTGGGAGCTGCCGCCCCCTTTATTGGTATCGAATATGATAAGATTGCCGATGGTATTCGCCGCATCTTCGGACGCAAAGGTGAAGAAATCGTAGAAATGAACCTTAAGGCTCTGAAAGCTGGCTACGATGTAGCGCAGAGCATGCAAAAGTAATAAAATGAGAAAGTGTGTATTTCTTGCCTTTTTTGCTCTCTTAGCCCTTGTTGTAAGGGCGCAGGATGAGAGTGGCGATCTTGTAAAAGAAGGACAGCAGATGCCGGCTTTTACGATTGTGAACGACAATGGTACGCAGGTGCCTTCTTCTTCTTTGAAGGGGAAAGTGATCTTGGTGAATTTTTTTGCAACCTGGTGTCCTCCCTGTCAGAAGGAGCTTGCAGAGGTACAAAAGACGCTCTGGCCGAAGTATAAGGATAACAAGGATTTCGCCTTGTTGGTGATCGGACGTGAGCATACGGACGCTGAATTGCAGAAGTATAACGAAAAGAAAGGGTTCACCTTTCCCCTCTATCCAGATAAGAACCGGGCTATCTATGGCGCATTTGCCAAAAATCTGATCCCGCGCAGCTATCTGGTTGACAAGACCGGTAAAGTGGTATATGCGACCAAAGGCTATAGCGACGAGGAATTTGCCGAACTGATGAAAAAGATTGAAGCAGCTTTAAAATAAGGAATATGGAATATAAGAATATACATATCATTTATTTCTCTCCGACGCATACTTCGGCCAAGACTGCTTATGCGATTGCGGAAGGACTGAGTGGCGACGTCCTGCTGGAGTCGGACATTACTTATGATGCTCCGGCGGAAGAACTTGAGATCCATGATGATGAACTGACCATCGTGGCCGCCCCCGTCTATGGCGGGCGTGTAGCCGAGACGGCGATGGAGCGCCTCCGTGCTTTCCACGCCCACCAAGCTCCGGTCGTTCCGGTCGTGGTTTACGGTAACCGTGATTACGAGGATGCGTTGAAGGAATTGTCCGACACGTTAGTAGATGCTGGTTTTGTCCCTGTTTCGGCAGGTGCTTTCGTGGGAGAGCACTCTTTCAGCCGTAAGGATATGCCTATCGCCGCCGGGCGTCCCGATGAGGCTGATCATGAAACTGCTGTCAGTTTCGGACGTGCCATCAAGGAGAAACTCGAAAAGGTGGACGAACTTTCTTGTCTGAAGCCGTTGGAGATGAAAGGAAATTTCCCCTACAAGGTGAAAGGTCCTTCCACGCCGCAGGCTCCTGTGACGGATGAGGACTTGTGTACGCAATGCGAATATTGCATCGATGTATGCCCTGTATCGGCTATTTCGATTGTCGACGACCGTATGTTCAGTGATCCGGCGACTTGTATCAAGTGTTGTGCGTGTGTGAAGGAATGTCCCGAAGGTGCCCGCACGTTCGATACTCCTTATACAGCGATGCTGCATAAGAACTTTAGTGCTCGCCGCGAACCGGAGTTGTTTATTTGATTTTCTAAAATATCAGTTAATAGCCGATTCCACGGAGATTCAGTTTCTGAACCGAGGGATCGGCTTTTGCCTCTATCCTTATTTGTTTAATATCTAATACCAATGTATCGAATGAAGACACGTGTACTGATTTTTCTTTTTATGCTTTGTAGTCTGTCGCTTGGCGCCCAGATCCGTTTGGAAGGTTACCGGCAAGCCGACATCAATCCCGAACTTCTTACCGGACGCTGGAAAGCACGCTGGATTTCCATGCCAGGAGAACCTGCCAATGTGTATGGCGTCTACCATATGCGCAAGACGTTCGAACTGGGTGAAGTCCCATCCCGCTTTATTGTTCATGTGACGGCTGACAACCGTTACAAGCTTTATCTGAATGGACGTTTCGTCTCGCTTGGGCCGGCACGTGGGGATATCTATAACTGGAATTTTGAAACGGTTGATCTGGCTCCTTACCTGAAAAGGGGAAAAAACGTGCTGGCGGCCGTGGTTTGGAATTATGCCGAACAGAAGCCGGTTGCACAAATCAGTTTTAATCAGACCGGATTTCTCCTGCAAGGGAATACGGAGATTGAGGCTGTGGTCAATACGGATGCTTCCTGGTTGTGCATGAAAAACGAAGCCTATGCTCCTTGGCATAAGCCTGTCTTGGGCTATTATGTGGCAGGGCCTGGTGAACTTCTTTCTGCATCGAAGTATCCTTGGGGGTGGGAACAGTCTGCTTATGATGATAGCAAGTGGTTGCCTGCCCGCACGGGGATCGAGGGAGGAGTGAAGGGATCGCGCGACTATCCCGGACGCTTGCTTGTGCCTTGTCCGATTCCCCCGATGGATTTGCAGTCCGAGCGTTTTGAGGCTGTGCGTATCTCCGAAGGAGTGAAGGTGCCTGATGGATTCTTGAAAACAGAAACATCGCTGACGGTTCCTGCGAATAGTAAGGTGCATCTCCTGCTTGATAATGGAAAGCTGACAACGGGTTATCTTTCCCTTTTGTTCAGTCGCGGCAAGAATGCCGAAATTGCGATTGCCTATGCCGAAGCTCTTTATGAAGGTAAGGAGAAGGGTACGACTAAATCTTATTCGCTTCCGGCAAAAGGAAACCGTAATGAGGTGGAAGGGAAAAGATTCATAGGATATGAAGATAAAGTGATTGCTGACGGAGGAGAAGGGCGCGATTTTACCACCCTCTGGTGGCGTACGTGGCGGTATGTGGATCTGACGATCTCGACTGCTGACGAACCGCTTGTGCTGGAAGATGTCTATGGTACGTTCTCTGCTTATCCTTTCCGAAGCGAGATCGCTTTTTCTGCACCCGGACATGATGAGTTGAATAAGATGCTCGATATAGGCTGGCACACGGCACGCCTTTGTGCGAACGAGACTTATATGGATTGCCCTTATTACGAGCAGTTGCAGTATTTCGGTGATACCCGCATTCAGGCAATGATTACCTTATATAATACGCATGATGCTTATATGGTGAAGAACGCAATCGAGCAGGGGCGGCAGTCGATTGTGGCAGACGGGATCACGATGAGCCGTTACCCGTCGAGCCTGCATCAGTTCATTTCTTCCTTCTCGCTTTGGTGGATTTGTATGGGGCATGACTACTGGATGTACCGTGGAGATGAGGCTTATATGAAGACTTTGCTACCTGCTTATCGCGGGGTACTTTCCTGGTACGAGCAGTGGTTGAAGCCGGATCATAGCCTGGGGTATGTGCCGCATTGGTTCTTTGCCGACTGGGCTGCTGGTTTTCAGTCTGGCGAACCTGTGCGTGAAAAGGAAGGCAACTCTGCTTTTCAGGACTTGATGTATATCTTAACGCTTGAATCGGCTGCCGGGATGGAACGGGCTTTCGGTATCCCGTCGATGGCGGATCATTATATGCAGATTGCTTCTGCGATCCGGGGAACGATCCGGACGAAATATTGGGACGCTGCCCGTGGGTTGTTTGCCGATACTTACGATCACCGCAGTTTCTCGCAGCATGTCAACTCATTGGCTATACTGGCTGGTATCGTGGCGGGCGAGGAGGCCACGGAGGTGATGGAGCGTACGTTGAACGATCCGTCCCTGATACAAGCGACAATCTATTTCCGTTATTATGTGCATCAGGCATTGAAGGCTGCCGGGATGGGGGATCGCCTGCTAGACAATATGCAGATTTGGCGAGACCAGATGGCATTGGGACTGACAACTTGGGCGGAAATGCCTGAACCGACCCGTTCCGATTGCCATGCTTGGGGAGCCAGCCCGAATATTGAGTTTTTCCGTATTTTGTTAGGCATAGATAGTAATGCGCCGGGTTTCAAATCTGTCCGTATCGCTCCGTCATTGGGCAACCTGAAAGAGGTGTCAGGCACGATGCCGCACCCGGCAGGTAGCGTGACTGCTTCCTACAAGCTCGATAAAAAAGGTAAGCTGACGGCACGTCTTGTATTACCTGCGGGTACGAACGGTGTATTCCTCTGGAAAGGAAAAGAATACCAACTTAAATCCGGTGAACAGGTCTTGACGGTAGAATAGGTTAGCGGGTATCTCCCTTATTGTATAAAATAATCTTGAAAACAGAAAAAAACTCAAATCAAGTTGTATTTGGTCTATTATTTTCAGGTTAAAAAAACGATTTATTCCATGAAGATGCACAGATAATTTCTATGATGACCGTCTTCATTGCGGTGAAGTCCGATTTCGTGTATGACGAGTTCGGTACTTCATGATGATGAAGACGGTCGTTGTAGCTATGAGGACGGTCGTCGTTGTCATGAGAACGGTCATCGTAGAAATGAAGTGCCCGGTTTCTCAAAAATAGCCCCTATTTTCTTGCCGGTTTCCGTACGGTTCCCCGGCTTAGGTTCCAATATTCGATTCTCCGAGAGTTAAGGTTTTTCGGTATGTTGTAATATGGGGGAGGACTTCTTGACAAAATGTATGTTTTTGAGGTGAGGTAGGCGGTTCTTTTACTCGTATGTCACAAAAAGCAGAATTTTAACGAAGAAAAGTCAATTTAAAATCATCCGTTTTGAGGATCAGAATAGAAAAAACATCGGGTTATTGTAAAAAATGCTGTATCACTTCTCGCATATGCGTACCATATAATATTCCTTCTTTTGAGAGAAAAAAAGATAAAAAAAACTTTCCCAAACATTTGCATAAAAGAAATCTTCGTTCTACTTTTGCACCCGCATTCGAGCGAGAGTGGCCGTGATTGACATGATGCGAAGTAGGTAACGGTGATAGGGAAGGATGAGGTTAGCGAGGCTAAGCGAGATGTCCGACCACCCGGGGGATTTCGAAAAAAAACTTTTCAAATTTTCTTCTAAAAAATTTGTCAGTTTAAAAAAAACTCCTTACCTTTGCGGCCGCAATCGAAACGATAGCGATAAGTTCTTTGAAAATATTACATATCAACAAGTAGTACAAGAGACGTATAGAAATACGAAACATACCGTCAGTGACTACGATAAAGACGAGATTCTGAGCGAAGATATAAAACAATTTCAACAACGAAGAGTTTGATCCTGGCTCAGGATGAACGCTAGCGACAGGCTTAACACATGCAAGTCGAGGGGCATCATGGTAAGTAGCAATACTTATTGATGGCGACCGGCGCACGGGTGAGTAACGCGTATGCAACTTACCTATCAGAGGGGGATAGCCCGGCGAAAGTCGGATTAATACTCCATAAAAC